>Ga0302189_10000301_pt1 | contig 42342 bp, 34 predicted proteins | sample II_Bog_E2_2_FD_194551 | JGI IMG/M metagenome (GOLD analysis project Ga0302189, IMG submission 194551) | Peat permafrost microbial communities from Stordalen Mire near Abisko, Sweden - II_Bog_E2_2 | ecosystem: Environmental > Terrestrial > Soil > Wetlands > Peat | place: Sweden: Abisko...
GGCCCATTCAGGACGAACGGGAACGAAGTGTGGAACAGCTCTAAATTGTCTGGATTCATTCAACTACAAGGAAAGAATTGGAGGCGCGGGCCGGGATCGAACCGGCGCATAAAGGTTTTGCAGACCTTTATCATGATCCGTAAACCCCAGTATTCATGCTGGTTTTGCGCTTGTGCTCTCTGATCCGGTCCGACTTTGGTCCGACCCCCCAAAGAGCCAAAAGAATCTTGTGTGGTTCGAATCCGCGTCAGTTTGTACTCCCGTGGTACGGCCGCTGGTTGCCCTCGACGTGGACAACTTTACGCACCCTCGCATACAGTTCCACCGCATACATACCTCCGGTGTCCAGCGGATAACACAACTCTCTACGGCTACGAACCTGGTCCGTTACCGCCTCGAAGCCCAGTTGTCCGTGTAGCCAGAATCTGGCGGTGACGCGATCTCGACGACCCGCACGGGGCAGCTCGAGATACGTCTTGGCTCAGGCGACTTGTATTGGGCAACACAGGTCGCGCTTGATGACGATCCGGTCAGGGCCGCACAAGAGGTCGCCAACGCTGAATGATGCTTCCCAAAAAGCATCTGATCGAGTCAAAACGGTTATAGCCGAGAAATGAGGAGAGTGGAAGATGAACGAATGACTCAACGTGTGCCTCGGCAACCCAATGGCGATGTTCTTCTGGAACTTCCGCATGCTTCTCGTCGGAATCGTTATTGGAGAGTACTGGCATTCCGCGCGCATGCCCGCAATGTCGATTGCGATCGTCGCCGGGATATTTAGGTTGATCCATGAACTGAGGTGTTGTTTCGTGTGGAGTTCTCTGTCGGCGTCGTGGCTCGGGCAGCGAATTGGAGAACTCAAGGGCAGCCGCTATCGGTTAGGGCACCCGAAGCAGCGGAATCCCGCCATAGAATGAGTTGGCAACGGAGGCCTCTTCATCCCCAGCTGGGCGGACCAGAATGTAAGTGGCCAGACAAAAAGAAGGTTGGCTGAATCAGGCGGCTTTGACGGCAATGCGGGCAGAGCGAGAAGTTGGCTTAGACTTGACGACGATCTCTACGTCTTGCCCGAGTGCCACCAGAAAGTGCATCAAGCGTTCGACGGAAAAGCCTTCCAGTTTGTAATTCAGGAGGGCGGAGACCTTCGGCTGGTTGATGCCAAGCGCAGTCCCGACTTGAGCCTGGGTGAGCCTCTGCCGTTTAACAATCAGGTTGAGGGCGGCTCCCAACCGGGCCTTGGTGTCGAGTTCCGCCGCATTCGACAGTCCCATGTCAGCAAAGACGTTGCCGCCGCTACGAATAACTCGTTCCGGGATGCTCTTAGCCATATTTTTCCTCGTAATCCCTCCGTGCCAACCTCAAACGCTCTTTGACCAATGCCATGTCGGATTGCCGGGGCGCAATTCCATGCGGTGACTCCTTCTGAAAAGCGTGCAGCACATAGATTTCATTTCGAAAGCGGACGGCGTAGGGCCCCTGCAGGTGTCTCCGTCATGGTCTTTGATAACCTCCGGACTTCCCGGCCCTTCGCCCTTCCACGGTTGTGCCGACGGACGCTTCCCGCCGTATTAGGCCGCACTGAGAGCAGAGCCGACAGAGCGCTGAACCTCCGATGGGAATCGAGTGATGTCCTTGAGTCACGATCCAATCTAGAAAAGAGGCTTTTCACTCGGAACAAGCTTTCGTGTCATTATTTATCCCACTTTCGGGATGATCGTCAAGCACAATCGCATCTTCTCTAAAGTACTCAGCGATCAAACCTCGCTGCGGTGCTCAGCACCGCAGCGGCCAGGAAAGGTGAACCATGAACCCAAATGAATATCTGCTGAAGTTCTTCGCGGAACTGGAGCGCCGGGTGGACGGCCATGACACCCGGCACGCGATCTCGACGACCCGCACGGGGCTGCTCGAAATACGTCTTGGCGCTGGCGACTGGTACTGGGCGACACAGGTCGAACTCAACGACGATCCGGTCAAAGCGGCAAAAGAGGTCGCCAGCGCTCAACGATACTTCCCCAATAGCATCTGATCGAGCCACAACGGCCATACCGAGTCAATGAGGAGGATGAAAGATGAGCGAGAAACTTCATGTGCGGCTTGGCAATCCCATGGTGATGTTCTTCTGCAGCTTCGCCATGCTTCTCGTGGGAATCGTCATCGGTGAGTACCGGCATCCATCGCGTATGCACTCGGTGGCGATCGCGGCGGCCGCCGGTCCATTCACCATGCTCCACGAGCTCGCGTGCTGTTTTGTGTGGTGCTTTCTGTCGGCGTGGTGGATCGGACGGCGCACAGGGGCGCTCAGAGACGAGCGCTAACAAAGGATTCGGGCAGCATCGGCGCGCAGCAGGTGCACGGATGTTCGTCCGGAATAACCAACGTGAAATTACTTTATCGTGGGGAGTCATCCAAATGCTCCCAACTCAGTGGGCGCCATGTGCAGGACTCGAACCTACAACACTTCGGTTAACAGCCGAAGGGTTAGGCTTGGAGTACACATGTTTTCAACGGAGTACAGAGGAGTTAAGAGGAACGATCGGAGCCTCTGAGGCGCACAATTCGGCGAAAAATTCGGCGAAGTTTTGAAAGCTCACAATTCAGCCAGCGGTCGGAGGACCGTGGCCTAGCCGCTTCTGGAAACCTGGTCGTGGACAGAACGGATGTCTGATTTGCTAAGAAACGTCGATGCAGTTCGGCCTTCCACCCCGACTCGCCTGGGAAGAGGGGCTCGAACCCGCGACGTCTGCGTGACAGTGAAACGGAAACCGGTGACTTATAGAAACTAAGTGTAACGGGTGGCTCCAATTGGCGCTTATGGGAACACCGGGAACAGTTATTGTGGCCCTAATGTGCCCGCGACCTCTGCCCTGCCGGCCTCTGTGTTTTGAGATCGGACCAGCCGAAGCGAAGGACGACGAGCAATAAGAATCGTGGGCCAGGTTACCCACACGGCACCGGTGGAAACTCGCCGAAGAAGAAATTTCGGGGAATTTCATATTTAGGTTCAAGAAATTTCTTGACAAGAACTGAACCTCAGCTTCAACTATCCGGTATCTCCTTTTCCAGATTTGCCCGAATCAAGAAGACCAATATTGATACTCGAACGCCCGATCGGGGTACTTTCAGATCCTTCGAGCGTTCCAGCAAGCAGCCTTAAGACACTTTTCCGCTTAAACACTCGCGCCGTGGAAATGCGTTAAATGATTGTCCGCGGTAGATTTTCTTCCGATCTCAAAAGGAAATTCAACTCAATTCGCGTTTCACGAACTAGAGGTCTGACCTCGACTGCTGCCTTCCTTGAACCGGGTGTGCGATCCTGGGCACCCGACTCGACCCACCAGAAATTTGTAGAACGAGGATTGTCGTTAGCTGTCTCTCCTGTGTTTATCGAACGAGGAGGTTTGCGATGCCAAGCAAGCGGGTTCATCAAAGCAGCCCGCCAAACCAGCCAAGCCTGGCGGAAAGAAATCGATCAAATCCCCGCGAGCACGTAGCGCTCCCACCGCGGCCGGCCCAGCGACGCCTCCGGCCTCGTCGTTCAGGATCCGATGGGCAGAAGGTGGATGGGCAACTTCGCCTTAGGGCCGCTTATTCTGCCCGGTCCCGGCAACAACTTGGAGACAATCAGGCTCAGTGGGACCGAAGGCACCTGCCAATACCTACCTAATCCAGGTCTTCGCCGATAACCTACTACATGGCCCATAGGACATCGCCCTTGTTGTAACCGTAACGGGTCTATCCCCGCCGACCAGGTTTTATTAAACGGCGTTGCACGTTGATCGATGAGAACCTGTTTCAACGCCTCCACCTTGACGAATGGAACTAGACCAATGGGAGAGCTAGAGGAATGAGCACAGCGGAACGAGCTTTGCGCCTGAGAAACATGTTGCAACAGATCGCGCCGACCGGCGCGCTGGAGAAAATAGCGACTCCATCCTCTATCGGATATTCGAATAATGTCGAAGTTTTCCAAACGGCAGCGGCCGGTGCAGACGCCGCCTTGGAGAAGATGTCTAGAAATGCGCTGAATGAGCTGTCGGATGCGGAGTTATATCACTTGGAGGCTATTGTTCTCCCGCTCAACCGTCCGGCGGTTTTTGTGAAGGGCACCACCTACGATGACTTGCCTGCGTCCTGGGGCTATCTCAATACCCTGGAGATGAAAACCCGCTTGGGCCGAGCATTTCCCTCGATCGGACGCGTCAACGTGCCGAATTCTCCGCTTCTGCCCTATGCGGGGACGGCGTTTGTGGTGGGCGATGGACTGTTGATGACCAACCGGCATGTTGCGGAAGTTTTCTCGCGCGGTCTGGGTCTCAAGATCCTCTATACTCCCGGCGATGCGGAGATTGGATTTACTCATGAGGCCGAAGAGACCAAGGCAGTGGTTCAAATCACCGTGACCAAGGTAGAGATGATCCATCCCTACTGGGATATGGCTTTGCTCCAGGTGGATGGGCTGAGCCAGACGCCGCTCACTCTCTGTGCCGAGTCCCCTGATAATTTGATCGGGCACGACATAGTTGTTGTGGGCTATCCGGCCATGGATCCCCGGAACAACATCCCCCTGCAGAATCAGATATTCGGACAGACTTTCAACGTGAAGCGGATGCAGCCGGGAACACTGCGTCCACCGGCGCAGATCGGTAGCTTTCAGAGCACCGTAAATGCTCTAACCCATGATGCTTCCACACTGGGCGGCAACTCCGGTTCGGCCGTTCTTGACGTCAGGACAGGCAATGTGGTCGCACTGCACTTCGCCGGAGAGTACCTAAAAGCGAATTACGCTGTTCCCATGTATGGCCTTGCCGGCGATTCGCGACTGTCAAGCACCCTGAGTTTTTCGCCCTCCGTGCCCGCGACGAAAGACTATGATGCAGTGTGGCAACGTGCGTCTGTGGGCGAATTGATTGTGGTCACTTCTCCAACCGCGTCCCATCCGCCTCGGGGCATTTCTGCCGCACCGGCCGCGCCGTTGCAATCACCGGCATCGACCGTCGCATCACCGCAACAGAACTTCCCTTCCATGTCACTTACCACCCAAATCGATATCTCCGCAGGACAGCTTGTTTCAGTGACAACTCGGATTGCGCCTTTGGGGACGGTCGCCGTATCCGAGACGGGAGGTCCCCCTGAAGAAGGAGTGATCGTTGACCAGGATTATAGCGACCGTCAAGGGTACGATCCGGATTTTCTCGACGGTCTCCACGTCCCCCTGCCTGGCCTGAGCGCCACCATGAAGAAGGCCACAGTGGAGGTCCCGATCCAGCACCGCAAGCATGGCGACCCTTACGAGCTTGCATATCACCATTACAGCGTCTCTATGAATCTCGCCCGCAGGACCGCCTGGTTTTCCGCAGCGAACATAGACGGCAAGCAACGGCCGCCGATTGGAAAACGCGAAGGTGACCGCTGGTATGTGGATACAAGGATTCCAAAGACGGCGCAATTGACCCAGAAGGCGTTTGAACACGGCATCGACCGGGGACACCTGACACGGCGTGAGGACACCGCGTGGGGAACGAGCGTAGCGAGCGCCATCGAGGCAAACAACGACACGTTTCACTTCACCAACTGCTCCTTGCAGGCGTCGATGTTTAACCGCGGCAAAGACCGCTGGCAGGGCCTGGAGCAATTCCTGCTGGAACAACATGCGAAGAAAGACAAGCGTCGCATGATCGTAATTACCGGTCCGCGCTTCACTGCCAATGACCCGGTCTACCGGAATGATCGTATGGACTATTCTGTTCGCTGCCCGTTGCAGTTCTGGAAGGTCTGCGTGCTGGTCCGTGAGGACGGTTCGGCCGCCGCGACTGGATTTATCCTCGGACAAAATGAGATTGCCGACCTTCCCGGCTTTACCGAAGGATTCGAAGTCGGTGTCGCGCAGATCAAGATCGCCGATCTCGCCAAGGAGACGGGGCTGTCGTTTGGCGACTTAGCCAAATACGATCATTTCGCTCAGAGCGGACCGGGCTCGTTGGAAACGCTGGAAACTCCCGTAACGCTGGCCCAGGTGAAAGCGATTCGCGATGCTGGCGACATCGTCATTTAGCAAACCCATACGAATGGATCGTCATGAGGGGAATGGAAGCGCAGATGAGGAGGAGTATGACGGGACCGGATCAACTAGAGTGGCAGCGAGTCTTCGTCGGCGCATTTACCTGGGATGACTTCGGTCGTCTCCTTAAGGGCCTCGACGACAGGATAGATCGCTTCATCGGGCGCGACAACGTGATCGATAGTATCATTTTGCGTGCCATTGAAGACTATGTACGGCACGGCTTGCAGAATCGGCTCTTGATGGCCGCTCTGGCTGCGCGGTCAGATAACCAAGAGATCGTCGAGCTAGCGCGTAATTTCCACGCAACCAGTGTGCCCGAACGACATGAACTCGAAAGCATCATCCGCCAAAGCAACAGTATGCTTAACATGGGAGTGTGGCTGGAGAATGCCGTAAAGATCCAGCAGGCGGTCTGCCGGATTGAGATTCCACTGCAAACGGATGGAACAGCTTTCGGGACAGGCTTCCTGGTCGGTCCTGATCTGGTCATTACGAATTACCATGTCATCGAGCCAGTCGTGGCCTCGGAGGACGACCCGCGGTATTCAGGCCCTAAAGCAGCGGCGAATTCGGTGACTTGCCGGTTTGACTACCGGGAGATGATCGACGGCAGCAGGAGTGCGGGTATTGTGTACCGGCTCGCCGCGCAGTGGCGCGTTCTCCTCAGTCCCAACAATCAAAATCGACAGGAACCGACCGTCAATGAGCTGGACTGTGCGGTACTTCGGCTAGCCCGGCCTGCCGGGACGCTTGCGGTCGGCGATAAGCCCGATGGTCAGGGGACGCAACGTGGGTGGATCAAACTGCCGGACTCCGGTCCCCCGGCGCTGACTCGGGATACACCTTTGTTTATCGTGCAGCATCCCCAGGCCGAGCCCATTAAGCTGGCTCTGGATAGTAGCTCCGTGCTGGAAGTTAACGCTTCGCGAACCCGTGTGCGCTACAGGACGAACACCGAACACGGCTCATCGGGTTCTCCCTGCTTCGATCAGGATTGGAATCTGGTCGCGCTGCATCACAGCGGGGATCCAAACTTTGCATTTGTATACAACGAAGGAATTCCCATAGATACAATCGTCAGTTCCATGCAGAGCAACGGGGTTCCTGTCTTATACGAGGGAAAGGTGGGACATTCATGAGTGGCTTGTTGAACGGCCCGGAATCACAACAATTTGCCATGGTTCTTTTTTCAGCGTACACACCGGCTTCGCTGACGCAGTTGCTTCTCAGCCTCAATCGGCCAACGGTCGAGATGCAGGTTTCTATGAATGCGACATTCGACCGGGCTGCGCTCGAGATTGTTCTCAACGCTAACCGCGAGGGCTGGGCGCCCAGTCTGCTGAAGGCGGTTGCCGCGGGGATGCCGGGAAATATGGAGGTTCAGCAATTCTTCGCCACCTATCGTGACCTGGATCCTGCGAGAAATCCGCAAATTGCCAATCCATGGATGTCCTACAGGTTATATGGAGGCCGGCTTTTTATGGGCCGTATGCAGGTCAGAAAGCAGTTGCGCAAGATGGACCAGCCACTCAACCGGAAGGTGCTCATCGTCAACAGCGACCAGCGTCAGGTTGGAAAGACCTATACCGGCGCGCTCGTGGACCTGGTCTCCGAACAATACGGTCACCATGTGGCTTACATCGACCTGGACTCAAAAGACTACGACTTGCAGACGGTTGCCGATGAGTTGGCCCTGAAATGGGAAATCGACTCGAAGCAGTTGCCCAGCCGAGGCGGTGAGCAGGAGACACGATGGGCTCCGCAACTGGGTTCTTCCCTCGTATCAAATGCGTCCGCGAAGAATGGTTTGGTACGTTGGCTCATTCTGGACGGATTCCGCGAAAGGGTGCCCTCAGTTGGAATCAAAGCGTTGATCGACCAGCTCGCGGTCAGCATCCAGTCGAATCCCCACTTCCGAATGATCATCGCAAACTATAACGACCCGTTGCCCGTGAACCTGCTGTCATTCGTCGATATCGTTGTCCCGCTCACGTTGCTTGAAATAAAGACCGCACTAATGGCGATCCATGAGAGTTCGTGCGGCCAGGCGGCCAGTGCGGAAGAGATCGAAGACTACATGGACGTGTACGCCGCCCGTCTGGCGGAGTATAAGCAGCGAAGCCCGGAGCATGCCGAGAGTCATCTCCTAATTCATAATGCCGCAGCCGATGTCGTGGAGCAGATGCAATGAGCGATGTGCGTCCTTCCCTTCGAGAGCGCATGGCCATGCGGCCTTTGCGTGACGTGTACCAAGGGTCTGAAGACCTTTGGGGCTACCGCGCTGCGGCCGCAATGCTGGCCTCGTTCGAGCTGGAAGGTCTTCGTCCGTTTCAGGGAGATCCGTCGCCGGAAGTGCGAACCCAACTGCTGGTGGAGTGCGATGTCTTCTCTTCCGACAGAGGTCATAGCCGTTGGAGCCTACGCACTCAGGTTCGCCAGACCACGCTGCTCCGGCTCTTCGAGAACGGCTGGCTTGACGCGGCGTTGCGGGCAAATCCGACGCGCGACGACTCCCCTACGCAGCGAATGTTCGAACAATGTATCGATGTGTCGGGCTCGCCGCCACCGCTCCCGCACACGCTGGAGGATGCCGCCGCAATGCTCGAAGTTAGTTACTGGTTGCAGGCGGTGCCCCAGCTCTGGGGACGAATCCCGCCGCGCGATTCCATCCGTGAGGTCATTGCACGGGAGCAACTGCTCGAACCGTTTCGCAGCCTCGTCGGAGATCACTTTGCCGGACGGATCGCTGAACTCGCAACACTCTCAGACTACGTCGGTGTCCTTGATGCCTCGGGCCTCGGTGAGAAGCTCGTTCGCGTCTTCGAGTATGTTTTCAGCATTACGGAACGCCCCCCGCTATTCGTCGTGGGCCCCGGAGGTTCTGGAAAATCCACGTTGATTGCGAAATTCGTTCTGGACCACGCCGAGACTGCCGCCCACGCGCAGTTTCCTTTCGCTTACCTGGATTTCGACCGCATGGCCCTGAGACCGGAAGAGCCGGTCACTCTGTTGCTGGACGCGATGCGTCAGTTGGCCATTCAGTATCCCGAAGCAACGAAGAGCTATAAGGAGAAGTTGTCGGAATGGACGACGTACGTTTCTCCGCAACAAGAGGAGCAGGCAGGCGTCGCTGAGGAGGATGTCTCCGAAGCCTCGGTGGGTGATTCCATGATCAGCGCGCCCTCTGCGGAGAAAGAACCCGCAACGGTCGAGAGCTCGCTTGTCCCATCATCCGAAGACGGGACTGAAGCAATGCCGGCGCTGGGCCCGAGCGAGCGACTCGATTTACTTCAGCAGTTTGCAAATTTCGTACAGGGTCTACAGCCCAACGAGACGAATAAACCCCTACTGCTCGTGCTCGATACCTTTGAAGAAGTCCAGTTTCGGAGCTCCGCCTCCGAAGATGATGTGTTCGATTTCCTGTCGCAGCTGCAGCCGCTCATTCCTCGATTACGTACCGTCATATGTGGCCGGACGGAGATTGTTTCCACGCAGTTCAAAGTGCGGGAGCTAAAGCTGGAAAACTTCGACGAACCCGCTGCTGTGGCGTTTCTGATGCATCAAGGTGTTAAAGATGAAAAACTGGCAAAGACGATCTACGGCCAGGTGAAGGGTAGTCCGCTTGTGCTTCAGCTCGCTGCGGATCTCGCGCGGAAAGAAGGGGCGGGACGGGGGGGGATCGCGGGTCTCGGATCGAGATGGCTGGCGATGTTTCGTTCCGAGAGTGTGGAAGTTGTGCTTTACAAGCGCATACTTTCGCATGTCTATGACAAGCGCGTCTTGGGCCTGGCCAATCCAGGCCTCGTGCTTCGCTACGTCACGCCTGAATTGCTTCTGGAAGTCCTTGGTCCTGCGTGCGAAGTCAGCATCGATGACATCGTCGACGCGCGCGGCCTGGTCAAGGTCATGCGCCAGCAGCTTGCGACCATTCTGGTCCCTTATGGCGGAACAGAAAAACTGGCTCATCGCCCGGATATGCGCACCATCCTGTTATTCGATCTGGAGAAGCGATCGAAGGAGGACAAGAATCTCGCCGACCGACTGAAGAGGATTCACGAGATGGCAATCGATTTCTATGCGCAATTCGAGGATCATGAGAGTCGCGCGGAAGAACTCTTCCATCGCCTCTCTCTCGGCCAAGACCGGGAGACAATCAAAGACCGTTGGCAAGACGAGGCCGGAGCCTATCTCGGGTCCGCAATCCTCGAGTTGTCGCCCGGTGCGCAGAGTTTCGTTGCGGCACGGACAGGGTTCGACGTTCCCGAGGAGGTATGGAATCAGGCGTTCGAGGAAGACTGGAGACTCCTCGCCACCCGTCGCATCCGCGAACTGGGGCGCCTGAATAAGCCTGAAGACGCGTCCACGTTATTGCGGGATCATGTGAGATCGAGCAAGATCAGCGAACCGGGCGAACTGTATCGCGACATGGTCGAGAGTGTCCTTTTAGCATTTGCACGGTCCTACGAGGCGATTCGACAAACGATGAGTTCGGGAGATGATCGCACGAGGAGAATGAACGGTCTGGTGACGCAAGTACGGAGTTTGGCAGCGGACCTGGAACTGGATTCCTCCTCCGCCGTACGATTCTTTTCAAAGGGAATGGATGGCGACCGAATCGTGGGTCTCGCCTTGGCGCAATCAAACCCGGAACCGGACCACGTTGCTCTGGCTATCGAAGCTATTGGGAATGGCAGGTCACCCTTCGAGCAATATCAGGGGCTTGTTCTCGCCAATTTCTTGGGAGAGCTTACAGAGAACAGCCAGATCGAGTTGCGGAACGCCTTGCTCTATCCGAAAGCGACGCAATTCCAGGACGACCGTTCCCGTATCAGCCTTCGGGATCGCTTGCTAAAGAAGTGGCCGGCGGCTTCCGGTGGAGCAACTTTCAGCGCGTAGAAGGCTTGGAGCCAGTGAGTTTTGGTTGGCCGCCAATCCATTTGGGTTGACGGTAACCGGATAAATTCAGCTCATCGGAGCGGAGTAGAAGTCTGCAGGCAAACTTTAGCTCGCGGAACCTCGCAAGTCGTATAGACTCGCTACATCTACAGGTGGTCCATACTCAGTTTCCGCGAACGGAGGAACTAGCGTGCCTCAATACTTACTGCGTTCACTTGCAGCCAAGGTTCAGGGCATCTTCCGTATCGTTCCTAGGAAAGGTTTAGCTGACGGGGCGAAGACAGCACCGCCAAACAGCGAAGCGAGTTGGCTGGCTGATTCGAGGAAGCTAATTCCTGGAGAAGCTCTGGCGGGTTATCTCTCGTTACAACCGCTTTCTAAGCTAGCTGCACATCCTGCCAATATTGTTGTCGTCCTTGCGCTTGTCTTCGCGGTAGTGACAACCGTGCTGCGATGGATCGGAACCCAAGATCCAACGGATAACAACGCTGGCGGGACAACTCAGTGGTGGGTCGTATTAATCAGCCTTTTGTCGTTTGTTTCCCTCGTATACGCAACTGGGGGACAGATGTGGTGGCATCGGCCGATCGACGATCAACAACTTTATGGCCAGATCGCCGCCGCAGCTCTGGGACTCCTTGGTCCCACGCTCTACAGAAGGGTACTCACTAAGAGCTAGAGGCTCTTGGCATGTCGGTTAGGTCATCCACACACTTGAAGGTGATTAGCAAAAAGCGTCGTGCCTTCAACGAAGCCCTCAACATGTACACGCTTGCCGATAAGTGCCTCGTTTTGCACCACGATTTCAAAAGGGTTTTGGTTAGGCATCCGGAGGAAAAACTCCTGTGGTCCGGAGCTAATTTTCAATGCATCATGCTCCGACTTTGACCCTTGACCAAACTGAGCCTTGGCAACATATCCGGTCAGGGAGATCTTCTGCATAATGCCTCCTCAATGAGAGAAGAGCTCCCGAATCATGACGATTCGACCGCCACTCTCACCAACCTCTAGCATACGCCTCCTGATGAAGTCTTCTCCATCGGGCAGATGTTCGAATATCAAATGGAATGTTTGTACTTCCTGCGATTGAACCAAGACATTTGGCATTGCTTCGAACAGTTTCGGACCGCTAGGCTCAAACACTTCTTTTGAGGTGATGGACGGTGCTTTCACTCCGTATTCTGCGGCCACGCGCAAAAGCACGGCCTCCGTATCCGCTGGGCGCACAACCTCTTTGGTAGTTGCTCTCCTCTTGAAGAGAGAGAGCATTCTCCCTTCCTCCATAGACGCGGCGCGGCGAGCCTGAAGATTCCAACCGGAAACGGTTTCTCCGAGAGAAAAAGACGGTGGGATCGACTTTGTTCCCGAGGCAGCTGCATCGTTTACGCACCGAACCGAGGCGTCTCCCAAACAGATGAATTGGACAAGAGTCTTGAGGTCACTCGAAGAAAGTGTTGGGGAACTCGACGCAAATCTCTGCCGAGCTGACAATGCCGCTGTGCCGATCGAATTTCCGTTGAGAATCTCCTGAAGGAAGTACTGACAGATCAGGTCTGCCTGTCCATTTGTACTTGACGGTCCATAGGCGATGGTCGTGCTACCCCATACCGCGAAGGCACCGTTGTCCAGATAGGTATTCGCGATACCCATCTGGCCCGCGACGATCGACGGATCGTACAGTTGAGCCCCATAACAGCACTCGGCGCTAAGCACTGTTCCGACTTGAATCTTTGCGTTGATGTACGCTGCGTCCTGCGCAATCGGGTAGGACTCTCCAGCTTGTCCATAATAGTGACTGTCATTGCTCGCACCGTGACAATTGAAGAAATGGGAAAGTGCGGACAACTGTGACGGAAGCCAGTTGTAGGTGGCAGGTGGTACATTCTGGAGCGCCGCCGCCGAGCCGAATACGGCACTGAGGCTTAGCGACGTAGATCCTGTCCAGACCGACGCAGAGACTCCGAGATAGGGGGTACTGTACGCCTGCCGTGTAGTCGCCGCCGCAGCCTTAGCAAAATCAATGAGCTTCACGATATAATCTGGATCGTTTGCGCCCTGGATGTCGGGCAATCTCGTCACCACTCTGGTCGGGCCGATGAAATCTTCGGGTGCCGTGCTGTATGGCGCATCCACGGCATATGGTATGTCACTCGGGACTATCGTATCCGGATCGTCGGAAGGCTGGCTGGGATTGTATGTAGGGTTATTTAGACTTATGTGTGGGATGATATCGGGTGCTCCAAGCAGAACGACATAATCGGGTATTGCGGACTTATAGACTGCATCTACGGCATCTTTGTGGCTCTTTTCATCTCCCACGACGGCAGGAACGCCGCCGCATCGAGCCATTGTTGCCAAGTCGTCTACCGCAACATACGTGCTCGTGATCCCACGAGCACTATCCGCCAATATCCAGGCATTTATTGCATTTTGAATGGTCGGGAACTGGATGCCATATTTGGCTTTCAGTGCACCGCCATTGCTGATGATAACTTTGGTTGCATTCGCCATTGTATTGCTCCGATCAGGAAACGATCTCCCACGCAAGCCGAAATGCGTGGTGCTTGCATCACTGGAATAGAGGTCGACTTTGCGTTCTAATTAACACCAAATTACCTCCCGGTGATAGCCGGCACACGAACGCTGACACCGAATGCAAATGCTTCAGTCCAGAACGAGTGAGACGGCAATGTCCCCGTAAAACTTGCTCCTAGGCTCTGCGTAGGATAGAACCCTTGGGTTAAATGGACGTCGTGCCCGAAGTGACAGAAACCGCTTAACATCAGAGCCCGCCAGGAAATTGACGGACCCGTCGCAAAGTCAGCGCTCACCGTATTCGGATTAACGCCGACTGCAGCTGTCCAATAAATATCCGACTTCCAACGGGTCCAACCAAGGTCGTTCGTAAGGCGATAGTTGGCTGCTGCAAACGGAACTACTGTGGGGCGCAAGATACTTTGAGTGACTGTATTGTTCGAAACGACGAGATTTGTATAGGTGGGTGTCACAGAAAAAGAGCGATCCGGAAGCATCGAGAAAAACACGCCTGCTGAAGCTTCCCAGCGAAACGAGGTGGTTGGGAGGCCTGCAAACTTCGTGTGCGAGTCAGCAAAATTTAGCGCGATGCTTCCAAGGGCCTTCTTTTTAGTGGGGTCGGGAGCGGCTTCTTGCGAGATTGATACAAGATTGAGCGTATCCAAGGAATAGGTGATCGTTCTCGTAACCATTCTCTCGTAGATGCGCGGATCATCAGTCCTCGAAGTGATGACAACGCACTGGGGCTTGCCCTTCGCATCGTCCGATGTCAATTCGATCAGAGTGGCACAATCCTGAGATCCATTGGTGAAACTTCCAAGGTCAGCAATTCGCTGACTATAACCGAGCAGATCTGTGGCAACGGCATCCATTAACTTTTGCAGCTCTCCGAGTTCCGTCATCGCCGAAGCATCCGGCGCACTACTTTTAAGATTTCCTCCTGAAATGGTAGTGATTGCGCCCGATAGCACAGACTCTGATTGAATGAAGCCAGTGATGGGCTGAGTGAGATCAGACAACTTGCTGTTTTGCGAGATTCCATTCGGAGTGATTGAGTCTGGCGCCACGAAGGGCTCTAGTTTCTGGTAGATTCCTATAGCAGTTTGGGCGAGTTGCGAAACACAACTTTGAAAGACCGGCAGATTTGACCCTAGGGAACCGGCAAGTAGAACTTGGGCGCTGATATCTTTCGTGGCAGCGCAAGGATCCGCAGGTGGCAACGTCTTGGCAAAAGGGCCGAAGCTGAGCTTTCCCAACGAAGGCACGAGGCCTTGGATGATGCTGGAAGTAACGTCTGGGGAGAGTGTTGCCTGCCCCGATGTGTAATCGAGGAAATATCGCTCGAACGGTAGTGGATGCTTGACGATCACCGTCACTGCCTCTCCGGAGTACATCTGCACCGTTGGAGGCGTCACCGGATTCGAGCGGTCTATGACGAGCTTACAGCCCCGATTCGTCTTTGAGAGCGAGCATTCTGGCATTGCAAGGACTTCGGCGGCTGTTGGAACTTTCGGATTCGTAGGCGACGAAGCTGGCGCCGCGGCTGGAACTGTCCGGCCCTCTGCCGGCTTTGCGGAAACCGACGCCGGCAAGACGAGCGCCAGAAGTGCTGTCGACACAAGCGAACGACAGGTGCTGCTAGGAAATTGAGCCATTGCAACTCTCCGACTAGGCGTATTCCAAGCTGTGCGTAAAAGATGTTTAGGGAATCCCACTCGAAGTTTAACACGACTCCGAAACTTGGGCGGATGCACGCCGCGCGACGAGTGATCGCCCCTGACTCATCATCTCAAGAGCTGATTTGCAATCACCTGAAACCCAGAAGCTACCTTTTGGTTTAACACCTGAATCGAACTGCCACCGGATCAGGTTGCGAGTTAACCAACTTCCCTCCCCGGCAGGGCCGATCAATGTACGGCCCACCAAGCAAAATAGATTCCGGGAAACGTTCATGCCGCCGGAGCGCTTTTCGCTTCAGGCTAAATAGCCGAGTGCTCGCCGAACCGGATTTGTAATACGAAGTCGACTATGGTTTAGCCATTCGTTAGTCAGCTGTCGTTGTGCAATTTCAGCACACTCTCCAGTACCCCAACCGCGATTGATGACGGATTTCTGGCCAAAACCTCTGCCTGACACAATTAGAGGTCGGGAACCCTAGACGTGTGCCGTGACAGCAAGGCAGAAACGCGTAACTCATTGAAACCAGGCGCAACGGATGGCTACTGTAGGCGCCCTGGGACACCATGGGAACCGGTTATCGAACCCTTATCGCACCCGCGTCCTCTGTCCACTCGACCTCTGTCCTCTACACCGTTTTCAATCCAATGAGCGACTGTCTTTGACGAGGGCAGCCGAAGGTTCTCTGCTACATCACGGAGCGTTTGGAGGCTCCTTCTCTATCCACGCGCAAAAAAAGTCCCGGCCTCGAGGGTCGGGACTCTGAGCGAGAACTGGACTAAGCGGCGATTCCTCCAACATCGGCCGTATCGGACTCCCCTTCATCCCTAAGACACATTAGCAACTCGGCTGCCAGTTCAGGCGTCGCAGCGAGAACATACTTGAGCCTGTGGCCTGAGTTCGCCGGCCGAAGGAGCGCGGATATCAGATCTAAAGGAGCTCCGTCCAACCCAAGTATGGTTGCACCGCCGGCTTGAGCGATGATGGCACCCGGCACGACATCATGAGGGTGTTGACCCACCAGTTCGAAGACTGCGTCAAGACGCCTGTGGCTGTCGCAATCGACGACCTTCATCATGGCCGGGATACCCGCCAGGTTATAGATTCGGAGACCGAGACCCTTGGCCTGCAGCCGATGATTCCGCGCGTGCGCGAGCGGACTCGCGCACGAACAGAAGTTGTGGACTTTTTGTCCGTAAAACGACACTGACGCTTCTGCCACCGCTCTAACGGAGGATGGACCGGTAACAGGCGTCTTGGTTCCCGTTTTGAGATCGAACTTCATTGGGAACCGAGTGTCGATCGTCCAGTAAAAGACAGCCCCCTCGGGAACACAGACAAAGGCCCCCAGGATCTGACGTTGAGCAGGAAGGAAGAACGCAGCTGCCGAACACCAATTCCCCATCCCTCGCTCAAACAAATCGGTGCCGTCGACCATGTCCAACAAGGCAACAATCCTCGATTCATTGGTTAAGTCAAGACCCTCGTCGCGCAGCGACTCCTCCCCCAGAATCAACGGTTGAAATTGCTTCAGTCTTCGCCCCAATTCGATCGTGGCCAGTTGCTCGGCGAAGAGATCAACCCCCAAAGCAATCTTTTCCCGCTTGCCAACTTTGACGGTTTCGAACGCAGCTTCCGGAGCGAAGACCTCCGAATCCTTAATGGCGCGATGGACTTTGCCAAGGGTTGCAAGCGCAGCTTTGGTGATGCAAGGGACAAGACGGTTATGTTGCACGAGCCCGTTCTCGGATTGCTGATCGGACCCTCTTTGGCCGCGGTAGCCCCGCTCGCGGCCGTCTTGATGGCGTGGAAACTCGTGGATCATAAATCCCCCCTTTGTCAGTTTCCCTGTTTAGGACGCCGCTCCGGAGCTTGAAAAATCTCGTCGAAATCAAAGACGAGAACTCCTCATGCGGAATCATTTGAGGTTGCCGCCTATCTCTCAGTCTCGGACCTTGGCGTTGCGGCTGAATTCCGGACTCTTGAGAGGACCATAGGCTATGTTCTTAAGAAAGTCAAGTATAAATTGTTTAATATCATATACTTACGCACGATTCCCTAGAACTTCCGGCGCAATGTTTGTCCTTAAGTTTGTGCATTTTTTCGTGAGATTTTCCGCTCTGATTTTGGAGCGAAATTTTCAACACTTATGTCTGCGAAAATTATTGCGTTTCCCCAGCCGGTTCGGATAACTTGAGGGCAAAGCTGACAACAACTTTCCCCCGGATGTCGCAGTTGTTTGCTCGCAGGGGTGCTGCTATGCCGATCCCAACCGTAGAAGGGAGACAGATTGCCCTTCTCGATCAGGAAATCAAAGCGATTACCAGCAGACTCTTAGACGTCTTTAAGAGCGACCAACCGATCTGTGTCTCGGTATATCAGCCAACTTCGCAGGGTGGACGTATTGTCCTCATCGATGAGGAGCCACCTACAGAAAACGGATATATTGCCCTCAGCCCCGGCGAAGGAGCTCGCAACTCCTTTTTGAATCCAAACGAAGAAATGTCTTGGAAGGTGCATTCGGGGGAAGTAGATGAAAAGATGCTTGAGTGGTATGTGCGTGAAAATTCGCCAGACGTTCGAACACGCGTGCTGGCCGTCTATCGCAAGAGATTTCCTCCCAAGATCAAGTTTCATGAGCAGGGCGGGCATGTTCAGGAAAGGACTCGCTACCAACTCTGCTACCTTTGCCCGATCCTCTCGCGGCAATCGTCTCGCAGAACGCGCATTCCCCGATTGGGTATGCTGTACACCTTCGGCAGATCTTTTGGATCGCCCCCAACCCTGCTCAATGACGCGAGAGATATCGCAGATGTCATCCTCAATTTACGGTTGGGAAGTCTGTTGCAATACGCGGGAAGATTTGTGCCGAGAGGAAAAAAGGGCGGACGCTCTGCTCTGAGTATTGCAGTAGATCTGGGTCAAGGCCTCGCAATTACGCAGGACGAGAGCACCTTTCTCGTGATGAAGATTGTCCTTCACCATCACTATTTTTTCCCGCAACACCCCACTGCTTACAACCTCATTTCCAGATTGGCAATGGACCCAGCCCAGGTTTTCGCCTATCACGGCCTTATAACGCCGACTGTTTCCAATAAGGAAGAGGCAAAATCGGTCGCCCAACTCATCAGCGACCTGGAATCGGATATCCTTTCGCTCGTTTCCGCATGTGCCCGGAACCATTCTCCGAATCATCGACATTCGATGGAAATTACTTCGCAAGGAAAAAACTCCATCTCTGAAGCTCTTCCGATAGCTCTCACGCTCCTGTGTGGCCGTATCAGGTTGGCCGACATTGGCGAAAATCCGGTTGCACAAAAGTTTGCCAAAGCGAGTCCAGCCAGATACTTCGCTTTGACTCCGCCGGCAAAACTAGACATTCCGAAAAAAGCCCTCTTGCCAGCCTTTTCTTATGACGATGTCGAAGGGTGGTCGCAGAATCCAGACAAACGCGGGCAATTGAGGGCTTATGTTGAGACACTTCATCCACTAGGCCCCGCGCTTCTTGAAGGTGGTTGGAAGGGCTTTTACGGTGTCGATGCAGTTTGGGTCGACGCAACAACAGGAACCCACGTTACGGAGCGTCCTTCCGGGGAGTGGTACGTTTCCTATGCGCGCGCGCGTTGCGTCGAGGAGTTCAAGCCCTCCGTGTGAGTTGTCAAAATCATTCGAGACTAACTGGCGGGTGCCTATAATCGGACCATGTCCGTGCGTAGCGCACTTGCCAAAATCTTGCCGGGCTTGATCGTCGCTGCGATCGGCTGGTTTGCAGCGCCGTATGTCAAGGCGAAGATGGAAGGCACTCCGCTCAACGGAATGCCGGGAATCCTATCATTTTGGAAGCGCGTGCTGACTCAGCCCGTGCCGCTTGCGCTGCTGTTAGCTGCAATCGGCGTTACCGCGGTTGTGTTGACATTACTGCTCGGTAAGCGGCGGATGTCCGCCGAAAAGCCGACCTTGAGCGTAGTGATTCTACCAACTCCGCCCCCGCGCTGGAGTATCGGTGCCATGGCAACAGTGCCATTCCTGAGCCTGCACTTCCATGCGCGATTGGCGCATCGGGCTGGCCAATCGCTGGAAATCGTTAAGGGATACCTGAAAGGAACAGAGTGCGTGGCTCCATTCATGCCGCTCATTGTCGCTGGCGCCTTCGACCCTTCAACAATGATCCACATTGGAGTGCGTCCAATTCTGGTACGAGATGGCGAAAGCTTCACTCGCAGAGTTGTGCTCATTGATCAATTCGGTACCAAGCATGTGACAGAGCCCATCACATTTTTTCCGTCTAAGCCTCATCCTCACGGCTTTAGTCAGGCTGGCACGCCGATAAACTGCCTCATCTGTGGAAAGACGATAGCGATGGAGGATCTGTCGGATAGCGCCGCCATCCCGGTTCATAAGGCGTGCGTTAAATGACTTTTCGCCAAGTCTGGCTGGCCGGAGTGCAACTCAGTTTATCGCCGTTAAAGTCTCGCCAAAGACCGTAACTGTTTGAAAACAACAAAGGCACGGATGGCTTTCTAAGTGCCTGTTCGGACCCCTGGGGAACGGTTATCGGACCGGCGGTCCAAATCGATTTTCGCACCAACTCGATGTGCGACTTGACTATTGTGCATCTTCGAATCGTAGTCGATCTTCAATGCCGACTTTTCGAAGCATTTCCTGAAGGTCTTTCCGGTCAGGACTGTTCACCCTCCAGCCTACTAAGATCTGCTCAATGAGTACGCTTGGATTAACACGCGGGACCGCGGCCTTACCGCGCTGCACCGGCTCCGGAACTGACAGGCAGGGAGCAACAGAGGCACACGCGGCGGGGCTTCCGGGGTTGAGCAATTTAATCGGAACAAGTGGTGTTCCCCAAACGTTTGTCAACCCAGGCAAAACCTGGGCTGCTGCTCCCCATCTTGTGGTGAGAAAAATGCGCAATTCCCGCTGATAGGAGTACTCTTCTCGCACACTGAAGGCTGCTTCCAAGGTCTGAGCCTCAGGAATCGCTTTATTCGCATGGTCAATGTAAGTTACTGCGCTAATGTGCAAAGGGCCATCGGACGACGGCGCGACGAGGTGCTGTAGCTCTGACTTCAAGGTTGCGCAGGAAGTGCGAATTGCGATGCCATTGTGTCCATCGCCGAAATTGCTTTTCTCCCACATCTGTGGGTCTGGATCTCCATCAGACAAATGCCAACAACTCGCAAATCCAGTATTCGCAGCTTTTTCGTATTCGGCCAGCACGGACGCCACCGCATTCGGCGGAAGTAGCATATTCAGAAGACCAAGATTCGGCACCGGAAGTTTCCCCTCCCAGATATCTTTGAAGGTGTTCAGCCGCGCCAACCAGAGGCCACCAGCAAGAAAAGTCGTTAGCTTTAATTTGACCTTGTTCCAGCGGATGAAGTGCCAGGCGTATCGCATGCTTGTGGATTTTGGTGTGAACGTTTTCCCAACCAACTTGCCCTTTATACTTTGGCTCTGACCGGTCATTCTATTAGCATTACATCCTCTGTGAGTTCCGAGGGCTTAGAAAGCAAATTATTCGGGTTGAGTCCCGCCTCGTGGTCCGTGGGCTTGAACTCTAAAGCCTATCAGCGACCCGCGGGCACAGTTTGGCTTCCAGGCCGATTCCTAGATCCTGAAATGTCGGCATCGCGAATGTTTTCCAAGGTTGTCCGCGCAGCAGTTACTACTTAAAATGATCATCCCGATCACGCATATTTCATGAGCCATTAAAATGTGGTGATGGGCGGTAAGACATTAGCGGAGAAGAGGTTTGACGAGATACTGCGACGGATGTTGCAGTCCAAGCCTCTATCTCGGTCTGAGATCAGCACGAGGATTCAGGCGCAGCGCAGAGCGGCGAGGATCAAGAAGTAGGTTGGCTTGTGTTTTAGATTAGAACGCAACCAGCGTCTTGTACGGCAACGGAGTTCGACTGACCATGCTGGTCAGCGCCATCTCGAAGATCGACGCCTGCATGCTGCGCCGGTTGTACCTCCAGCAGAACTCGCGCATGTAGCGGTCCAGGTGCCAGGGACTGAGCTTGTGATAGTTGCCGACGATGGCACGCTTGAAGAGTGAAAATGCATTTTCGACAGTCTGAGTCGTTGTCCAGACGCGCTCTGCCAGTTCCTTGGCGTGATTTCCTCTCGCGTGTTTCTCTCTGGGGATGAGGCGCTTGTAAGTGGGATTGCCATCGGTGACAACTTCTTTGGTATCCTCGGCCAGTTTGGCTTCCAGCACCGGCCTGATGGCCTCCAATTTGCGGTTGGACATCGACTCCAGATGCACCCGCCCATTGCGTTCGGCCAGTCCAATCACCATCGTTTTAGAGGCCTTGGCCACCTTGGAGCCCTTATGGCGAATGCGCCCTCCGATGTAGGCTTCATCGATCTCCACAGTGGTGTCGGGGTCTCCCATCTGAATGTCTCTGGCTTCCCGCATAGCTTCGCGGATCCTGTGAGCCACATACCAGGCGGTCTTGTAGGTCATGCCGATGTGGCGTCCCAGCTGGCTGGCGGAAATGCCCTTCTTGGCATCGCTCATCAAAGAGATCGCGGCGAACCATTTCGTCAGAGGCAAGTGCGAATCATGGAAAAGCGTGCCGGTGGTGGCACTGAACTGGAATTTGCAGGATGCACACTGAAACAAACGCCGCGGTCCCCCAGTCTTGTTGGTGGACTCAATCGGCCAGCATTTGCCGTGATCGCAGACTACGCAGCGAACACCCTTCGGCCAGCGCGTCCTGACCAAGTGATCCAGTGCAGCCTTTTCCGTAGGAAACCGGCGCGTCAGAGAGTAGAGATTCATCGCATGCCTCGACTAGATCCATCATCTCGCTAAATCAAACATGTGTCAACGGGATGATCATGCTACTTAACAAATAACGAGTTTCCAGCACACTCAATCTTGGACGCTGGCGCGTATACAGGTACCAATTATCATGCAGTCGCTGTCTCGCAGGCAGCGTCATTTCGCTGGCCTATTCATCTGGCCGGACAACCTCACAATCTAGAGAAGGTCCTACTCTCCCGGTCGAAAGTAAAATGGGAATAGCCATTCGTTCTTCGAGAAAGATTCTGTGAGAGATGACTTCAGCGCACGGACAACCGACCAGCTTGCCAAGCGTGCCGGGAATGTTTGTTCGAATCCCGGCTGCAGGAGACCAACGTTTGGCGCTGCCAAGAGCCATGATGGTTTCATGAACGTCGGAGTTGCCAGCCACATCACGGCGGCTGCGCCCGGAGGGCCTCGTTACGATCCAAACCTTACGAGCGAACAACGCCGACATCAGTCAAACGGGATTTGGCTTTGTCAGACACACGGGAAGGCCGTTGATTCTGACGACGGACATTTCACCGTCGAGATGCTCCGTGAGTGGAAGCGCCTCGCCGAGGGACGGTCTTTCGCGGCCATCATTCTGACGGACGGAGGGCAGGAACAAACCATCTCTCCCACCGTGCTGGAAGCCAGCGATGATGCATCGACCACTGCGCGCCTCCTCCTTGCCGCAAAGAACGATCTGGACGCTTTCAAACGCATTCAAGGCTGGCCGCAACACCCGATTGAGCTTGGTTTGAAAATGGCGCGTGGTGAGAACTCTCAGGCGTTCCATGCTTCGGCACTCGCTAACGCAATCGTTGCCTTCAATGAGATCGTTCTCATTGCCGCTCCTGGCACCGGCAAGACGACGACACTGCTTCAAGTAGCAGAGGCTATCCTCTCTCGCGGGAACTCGATCGCTGTATTTATTCCGCTTAGCGAATGGTCCTCACAATCCGATTCGCTCTTGGCATCAATCGCGCGGCGTCACGCCTTTCTTGGAAATGGTGAAGACCATCTAAGACAGCAAGCACGTCAGCGACGGCTAGTCTTGCTATTGGACGGCTGGAACGAGCTTGACTCAGCCTCGCGGCAGCGGGCGAGGAGTGAAATCCAAAGGCTCCAAAGAGATTTCCCCGGCTTAGGCATTGTTATCAGCACGCGTCGTCAGGCATTGGATGTTCCGATCTCAGGCCCGGTGGCTGAGGTCGAGCCTTTGAGCGAAAACCAACAGATGGAGATTGCGTGCTCACTGCGTGGCATTCAAGGTGAGGCACTTCTCGATCATGCTTGGCGGACACAGGGCATAAGAGGACTGGTTTCGATCCCCCTGTACTTGACCGCATTGCTGGCGCATGCCGAAGGCGAAAGACTGCCTACGAGCAAGGAAGAAGTGCTGCGGCTGTTTGTTACGGAACATGAGCGAGACAGCGACAACGCCGACGTACTGCGCCGCGAGATGTTCGGATTTCACGCGGAACTTCTGAGAGCACTAGCTGTTGAAGCCTCTCGGTTGGGAACGACTACTCTGTCCGATAGCCAAGCACGCACGGCGATCAAACGCGAAGAAAGTCGCTTGATTTCAGAGGGGCAGGTCAACGGATTGCCGCAGCCGACATTTGTTCTGGACTTGTTGGTCAGCCATCATTTGTTGATTCGGTCCGGAGGGAATTCTGGAGGCCTTTCGTTCCAACATCAGCAGTTTCAGGAATGGTATGGATCTTTCGAAGTTGAAGATCTTATGCGAAAGGCAGCGGCGGGAGATAACGACAGCAAGCGGAGCTTGAGGCTAGGCCCGCTGAATACCCGTGCCTGGGAAGAATCGGTTTTGTTCGCATGCGAGCGCGCATCGCGAGCGGACGAAAGCGGCTCCCGCGCGGTCGGCGCAGCCATACTGGAAACAATCGGAATTGATCCGATGCTCGCCGCCGAAATGATTTATCGGTCGGCCGCATCTGTGTGGGAGACGGTTAGAGGTCAGGTCGTCGAATTTGTTGAACGATGGCACAAGCGCGAGACAGTGGATCGGGCAGTACAGTTCATGATAACCACCGGTAAACCTGATTTTGCGCCTAAGATTTGGCCGTTGATTGCGAACGAAAACGATCAGATTTACCTCGCTGCTTTTCGCGCTGCACATCGTTTTCGACCTTCAGTGCTAGGCACTGACATTGAGCAGCGTGTCGCGCTGCTGCCAGAAAAAGAACGCGCAGCCATTGCTTCCCAAATTGCTTTTGAAAGCGGTATCGAAGGAATAGAAACGGCAACGAGCATTGCCATTAGGGACAATAGTCCAAAGGTCAAGATTTCAGTTATTGAGGCGCTCGACTTCCGTCGCGCAGAAAGGTTCATTGTCGATGTTCTCCGTTCGGCTCCAGATGAAGTGTGGAGCGCGGTCGCACAGCATGGCTACGTTGTATCGACTGGTGATGCCGAAATCGCAGATCGGTTAGTCAAAGAACGGAGCCGATTCATCGAATCTGACATTGATCCATTGCGAAAGCTCAATGCGATCGTTGAGGCCGGGCGTCGAGGAGAGAGGGTCGGCGATACGGCAGCCGCGTTGATTGAGTCCCCTGATTTTCCTGCTATGGACCAACATGCTGGATGGGGCATCAGCGAAGCATACAAAGTTTTCCCTAGCGAAGTGAAGGCGGCTTTGCTTGGCCGGCTGAAAGCGGGACTAGCGATTCCGACTCCGGCAGAAGACCTATTACGCACGGAAGATATTGAGATTGATGATGGGCCTGTCGTCGCTTTCACGCTCGATGAAAACCAACCGGCATCCATCATACGTGGTTCACTTGGCGTTTTAGGACCTCAGACTGTCGGCAGGCTGATCGACAAGCTAATGGCCGTCACGGGAAGCGCAAACAAAACTGCTGTACCGGACGGGAAACTAACTCATGACCTGCGAGACTGGATCGCTGTCACGCAACCAGGCTCTTTTGTGAAAGCAATACTTGAGCGTGCATCGACCACAGTGCCGAGCGATATCGCGCTTCTGGCGGATCTCGTAAGCCGGCACGGGAATCGAGTGGAAGGTGAACCACTCCAGATTCCAAGCGACCTTCGAACTGACTTGAGCGCCGCGCTTATGCGCTGGGGCGAGGAGCTCTTGGCATCATCGGCCCCCGACCGGTCTCATCTCGCAGAAGTCGCAATGGCGATTGGCCGCGTGTCGCAGCCTGAGTTGGGAACTGTTCTGGGGCATATGCTTGCGGCAGATTTGGCACTTTGGCGCGATGCGCGTCAGAAGATGAAAGCCGCTTTGGAGAAAAGAGAGGCGGTCGATACAGCGGTTCGATCCTCGGCCCAGAATGGACACTCGCCGCAATACAGGCGAGCTTTCGCCAACACAGGGAGCGAGCAAGTTGTGGAATTAATGAAGTCGTACTTGTCGCATCTCGGTTTCGATGGATTTGGCGTGTACGCGGCACACGTGCTGGGGGATCTTTGGGTGAAGGAGCACAACCCACCCGATCCGAGGAGGCTGGTTTTCGGCGCAGACTTCTCGCAAGTGGGCGCGCGCAGGGCTGAACGAGCTTCGGCCACTGGAAGTCCCGCAACCTCACCCTACGCGGACGCAATCTTTGCGGTGGTCGATGACCTCATTAAACCTGGATCGAGCGATGAAGAACATCGCCACGCGCTGCAGTTAGCAATAGTGGCCCTTCGGATGCCGCACGGCGATCGAACTCATACGTTGGATAGCCTTCTTCAATTAAAGCATTCTCTTCGCGAACAACAGGCATTACTCAGGGCTCTTGTCCTGAGCGGCGAAATCGTTCGGGCTGACATCGTTCTCGACGGTCTTCGAGCTCTCGTTGCGGAATTGAAAACAAAACGCTGGTTCGACCTCAAACAGGATTGGTGGGAACTCGAAAGTTGGTTGGAGCTCTTACCGTTCTCCGATCGCCCAATGTCTACACTGGATGGTCTCGATCAGATAGACCCTGCTTGGCGGCAACCTTGGCGGCTTCGCAGTGTCCTGTCCGCTTTGTCATATGCACCGTCATCTGAGGCTGAACAAGTGCTCAAAGAATTGCCGCGGAGAGACACTGCTTTTCTGAACGACCACGACTGGCTCGGTGCCTTGGAACGACGTTCCCCGGTAACCGCGGCACGCACTCTACTTGAATTCATTTCAGATGGGACTCTTTCCGCTGTTGAGGTGCGAGACAGATGGTGGCTCACTCGAAAACTAGGCCGCGCGATGCTGGAGGACGCAGATTTTCGAGCAGGTGTATATCACCAATACGATTCAGCTTCTGGGGGGATTGCGAGAGAGTTATTGGAAGGGGCTATCGCGGAAGGTGCCGATGAGACGGGTGTGCTGGTATTGGTTCAAAACCATGCGCGCCGGTGCGAACCCTATTCCGGAAGCATCGAAGCCGCCATTCGGCACGCCGTCGTCGGCGAACAACCATCTCAGGATTGGGCTGGAACAAGCGAGCTTTTTGGTATTGCGGTTCCGTCGCTACGAAAAAAGCTATTCGGAATGATTCAGGGTGATGCGCCTGACGCGCAACTGGCGTGGAGGTGTCTTACCCGCATCGACCAGTTGCGCGATGAATACGGCCCCGTTGAATCAGAACCGAGACATCCGGATATCGAGTCAGGCCGCCCGTGGCCCATTCCTTTTGCTCAATGACGGTGAAGATGCCAAGTCGGCACACGCATTCGGGAACGCGATCCTCGCCTGTGTAACGGATGCGGTTCAATTCTCCCTCAATTGCGCCGCCATCTGACAGACATTCTGGAGGATAGTGCCAAGGTCTGTGGAGGTAACGTCCGACACGGACATCCGCTTGGCAACCTCTACATTCATCGATTTCGAATAGAAGCGTGAGCCGTCAGCTTCTGCTAAATACCCTGTTATTTCTTCGTCGGGCGGTAATGGCCACCGCCCAGTAAGGTCTCGACCGGTGACCTCCTCGACCGCGTGCTGAGTGAAATAATTCTCAATCCCGTATCGTTCGAGAACAAAGAGGTGAATCGGCCGTTGCTGAAAAGCACTGAATGCCTTTCTCGCATCGGAGGACAGGGGCGCTCCCGGCTTGTCAAAAACTCGTCCCACGTCACCGTCCATAATCAGCACCGCTTCGCGGCAACCGTCGAGCCAACGGTCGACTGAGCGATTCGACAAATTAGGCCATCCGTTGACCAAGTCAATACTTGCAGCGAGTTCTGGTTCTCCCAATTCGGTCAGAAACTGGGAATATACCGGTGCGTCGGTACTCCCTTCCACGTAAACTTTCAACGTGATCAGGGAAGTCGACACTTTGAGCATTTGCAACACTCTTGCAAACGGCAGCGACCTCGCAGCCAATAGCTGCGCTTCACGCTCACATTCGAGCGCAAACGAGGATTGTCTCGCGCGCCAGTCCTGTGGAGCATCTCTCATCTGCGCTCGAACTGTTTTGGCCAATCGCGCCACGTCGAGCTTCCTCAGTTTGTTCGTGACCCTATCGCACAAGTAGACCAATTGGTGTTGCAGAGTAAGCCGTCTCAGGCGAACCAAATCGCCCCAGGCCCATGTCGCATTGATGCGATCAATCCAGGTCGCAGGCCCATCCCCTGGTGGGCCCACATCAGCATCCCTGAGACTTTGCATCTCTTGAAGAAGTGTCGCCAAGGCCCGCGATATCGTTGGTCGATCTTGCCGGTTGACCAGTTCTGCAAACGCGGTTTCCCGGATCGACTCGTTAGATGAACGCAGGCATTTCTGAAGAGCCTCAGTGGAAACGCCGCGCTTGATAAGGGTGGTGAGAGAGCGCGGCCCGATGTATTCGCTCGAAGGATCGTTTACGAACCGCATGAGATCCTCGGTCAGCGTCGACCAAGTAAAGTCGGTGCTATCGAGGAAAGACAGGGCATTCTCATGTATGGTTTTTCGCTCGTGCGTGCCCTGAACAAGCCCTATGAAAAGTCGCGCCGCGGCGTCCGAAAAGCCATATCGAATGTAGTGATTCGTGATGGTGTGGCCTGGCCACGCCTTCAAGGTACGGACCAGTGGCTCGTCATCGTGCAAACGAAGTTCATAACGGTCGACGATCCGAAGCAGAGTCTGCAGTTCAGGCGGTTCATACCAGGAATTGTTTACACCGTAAGAGATCGTGGTCCCGAGATCGAGCGCTTTCAGACGATAAGACACCGGGTCAGTGAGCCATACCCTTCTCGAATCCGTAATAATTGGCCACTGCTCTTCTTTCAGGTCGTGAAAGGCTTGCAGCGCTTGAAGGAACTCGCCGTTTTCGATCACATTCCGCAAAGTTGCTATACGGTTATCGTGCTCCTCCTGCCTGTCTCTTTCCTCTTGCCGGTATCGTTCAGAATTCTCCTCCTGGGCCTCTATCACGCCGAAGGAATACGGCGAAAGGAATTGGCGTACCGGACCCAGGGGGATGAAAGACGAGATCTGTTGGATAAATCCGAAGGCTTGAGCGTCTACAAGCCATCGGGCATGAACCATGGTCATCCAGCGACCGATAATCTGACCAATTCTGATGGGGCTTCGGCCGGTTTCATGAAAACGGAGAAGCAGTAAAGTACAGACGCGCTCGGTGTAGCCATTCCTTTCGATTGGTTCGAGCAAAAGTGGATGAAACGTTCTTGTGACAAATGCAGAGTGAAACTCAATAAGGAGTAGTATCTCTGCCAGGGAATCGGCCATCGACTCATCAAGGTGTTCCGGTATCGCTTTGAGGATTGGCTCGAGATAGCCTTCGGCATGAAAGTTTCCGAGTACATGCGGATTGGACTGGATATAGTGAAGGAGCTGATCGACAGCCGCACGGCTACGCATGTTGCGAAAGCGAAAGTAGACCCCGCTGAGCAGGGTGTTTGTCGAGAGAATCAGTGGAAGTGCGCGGGAGATATCCTCCTCAGACATATTCAGACCCACGCATTCGAGCATCGTCGCATAGTGAGGATCACTGCGGTCCAATGCTGGAATGAGCGTGTCCAGCAAGCCGGGAGACTCCATGCTTGTGAGAGCGGTAATGGCTGCGAGACGAACTGGGTCGGCGCGGTTGACGTCGACTGCTATGGGCAATGCGTGCGGAATAATATCCGTCACCTTCCCCAGCCCAAGTATGAGGAACGCATTCGCTTGCACCTCGCTTAAAGGGGACGCAAGATCTCGAAGCAACAGCTCACGGGACTGTGGTGTCAGGAATTCAGCAAGGTTACCGCCTCGAATCGTCGGATGGCTGAAGAGGTACTGACCCCTCTTGTTTAACTGAGTAACAAGTTGATCGACAATGCTTGTCTTTTCTTCAGGCGTAAAGATAGACAGGGAGCTGTGCAACATCCACTCCGGATAGTTGCGCACAAAATATCGTCTCACCTCAGGATTCAATTCCGCCAGCAGGGCGATTGTATTCAACCAGGAGGGATTCGGGGTGCCATCTTCGAGCGAAAACAACGTTCGGATTCTGGTGAATGGCTGATTTTGCAGCTCAAGGGCAGCCAGAAGTTCACCGTAAGTTCGGAGCTGAAAAATGACCCCCTGAGGGGTTTGCAACAGGATGGAATGAAACAATTCTTCCAGAATGCCCTGTGCTTCGACCTCCGAAACAGCCAGACCGGCAACCAATATCTTTTTGGCTTCGTGGAGAGAGAGTTCGTTACGCGAATAGATCTCCATCCCGACCGCCATCAACTGGACAGCCCTGCGCACGCGAATTAGCCCGATCGCTGGGCGGCTTCTCAGCAGCCCGTCGATGACGGTATTAATGTTTTCGCTTCTGAGCTTACCAAGTGGATGTCCGGCCAGCATGAGGGAACTGATCGTCCACGCATTCAGCGGGTTCCTTATCTCGGCCTGGATATCCGATTTTTCCGCATCATGTAAAAACTGCTGCGGATCAAGTCCGCGATGGCGAGCAAAAAGCCTCAGATCGTCATCGTCAAAATCCAGTACATGAAAGACCAGGAAATCTGGCCCAAACTCTGCTGAATACTGTGCGTGAAACGCCTGGCGAGAGGTAACGACGACACTGCACGTTGGATCGGAACTCACTAGGCTGAGAATCTGCGTGATGGCGCGCGAGACATATTCGCGCGGAATCTCATCCAGGCCGTCGAGGAGGTACCGCCTTCGAAGTTTTTGACCGCTGAGAGATTCCCCAGGTGCTGAGTTCGAGATAAGCCTATCGAGATCTCCTCGATAGCTCCGTAAGTTGATGGCGACTGGGAGTTCCTGGATCGGCTCCCTCGATGCGAGCCGTCGCGCCACTTCTTTGGCAATAGTGCTCTTTCCGGAGCCAGGCTCGCCAACAACAACCAATTTCTGGTGGGAGAGGAGTTGGTCAAGGACCGGCTCGTGCTCTCGCAGCAAGCCGCTATATCGAAAAGTTTCACTGCCGGAGTAGCGGCGCCATTTCTCATCAGGAAGAAATTTGCGCTCAATGAACGGAATTTCCGCCTGTTCGGCGATGGCTATGATCTTTGCCAGATACCTTTCGAGGTTGTGATCACCTGCTCCTGATGGGGATAAACTCATCGCGTCTCCTACGGTCGCCCATGATGTCGAGGATACGACTATTCTCTTCTTCAGTGACGGCGGCGGCTGACGGCGGGCCGCCATCGTAGGGGATACTGAGGTACAGATCGAGTTGGTGAGGTAGACAATGCCGTTTGAATCTGCAGATGCTTACAGGTTGTTCGCCGCGAGCGTGAAGCACGATCGGCGATTCATTTACGAACAGAGAGTTGAGAGTTTCCTTGATACGGTCTTCGAGACATCTGCACCACGCACTCAGACGCTCAAGGCAGGCCAGATACTGTGGAGAGGACAGCTAGGAAACAACTCAAGGGTTCAGCATGAGGGTACACCCGAGGAGATGGAAGTGGAGATTCCATTCTTCGAGGACCGGATGAAGCCTACTCCGATTGTGGTCAGAGATGGGCGCGCAAATCCCCGTGGAATCGCATATCTGTACCTGGCCACAACCTTGACGACCGCGGGTAGCGAGCTCAGACCTTGGCTTGGCGCATCGATTTCCATCTCCCAATTTCAAATCAACCGCGAATTGAAGATCGTTGACTGTACGTCAGACAAGAAACGGTGGCCATTCAAAGGATTCAATGCGGACATGACTGGAACGGTCCCTTGGGGACCAGAGGATTATGAGAACGTGGTCTGGGGAGACATTGGAGAAGCCATGTCAATACCACATAACCCTGATGAGGCCGGCTTGAATTATATTCCGACGCAGATCATCTCCGAGCGCCTACGGCACGGGGGGCTGGATGGCATGGCGTACATGAGCCTTCTGGCCCAAGGGGGCGTCAATATCGTCCTGTTCGATATTAAAGACGCCGACCCCATCAATTTCACCTTGTATGAGGCGGAGAAAATCTCCTACACCTTCGAGCAGCGGGATAACTCCTACTTCGCGAGAAAGGAGCCTGGCTCCGAAGAGAAGGCAGCTGAATCTGGACCGCCGCCGGGAACCACTGAGGATCCTGCCGGCTGAAGCTGCTCTCGTTGTGTTTAGACTCGTTATGGAACTTCTCCACCTGCTGGGGGCTAAAGATGTTGCCGGAAGATGATCTGGCGAAAATACGGTTTGACATGAGCCGAGTGCCCGAGCCGGGTGGGCAGCCGGGCGATTACGAAGAGAAGCTGTCGCAATGGTTTCTAGAGCGCTCCTTCTTTCGCGACTTTACTTACAGAAATCCACGCGGCCGGAAGAAGGGTGAGGAACTTGCCGATGCCGTTGTGCTGTTTGACGATGTCGCCTTCCTCGTACAAGTGAAGGCCCAGTATGGGAACCACGAAGCAAAGGCGTGGGCGACCGAAGCGACGCTCAAGGCGCTAAAGCAGGTCCGTGCCACACACGACAATCTGATATCTGGCTCGATCAAAAAGCTCAGCAATGACGTATACGGCGAACTAGAATTCGACCCAGCACATTATCCAAACATGTACGGCATTATCATTTTGGCGCAGGATCCGGATCCGTTCGACGCAGACGAATTGGTGCCCGAGATAAGAAGCGGAGTTTCCGGTCTTTGTGTTTTCGCTGAAGGACATCGAATTGATCTCCCGGCGATTCGACACCGCCGCTGATTTTGTCCATTTTGTGGAGTTCCGGACCGATGTTAGGAGCCTCACCAGCTTCCTCGTCAACGATGAACATCAAAATCTATTGCAGATGATCCAGTTCGCTCCCGCCATCTACGCGATTCGTATGCATCCAATCTCCGATGAGGTGCTCGCACGCACGGTGGAGTCGTTTCGTCAGAAGGCTTCCGGCGAGCTTCTCAGCTCGCCCGAGTGGCGCTACGGCCTCGTGGTCGACGGTATGATTGCTCGGGCTCATGATTTGGATCCGAATCTTGCATGGAATCGAGAATCTATCTCCGATCCGGCTGAAGTAGCCCGGTTTCTCGGCTGGATGTCGCGCGATCGCCGAATTAAGATCGGCAAGCGGATGCTCAGCAAGTGCGTTCTGAGCGAGTCAACGGGTGAGCCTCAATATTTTTCGCACTTCCAGAAATCTCGGGGGACAGTGGCTGTCTATCTCGCTTCCGGAGAACCCCGAGAAGAACGATTGAAATGGCTCGAATTCCTCGTCACATATGCACATTTCAAATATGGTGCCAAACAGGCCTTTGGAGTATCAACGGACGCAGGCGTACGAGGACGATCCTACGATTATATGCTTACTCGGAAGCAGTTGCAGCCTGAAAACATCGAATATCTGAAGACTTTGACAGATCCGTTCGATGACAGCAACGAGCAGCTCTGAACGAGCTGTGGACGTGCGTGGACAAGGTGGCCCTGCCCGGCGGGTGGGCCAGAGTTGCCGCTCCTGCCGAATGGCAGGAGCCACGCAAGAGGGTGGGCAGACGGGCAGGGGCGCAAAAAATGCGGAGCCGATCTTGCTGGCTCCGCGAAAGGTTTCCTACACGATCGAAGCAAAGGAAGTGTGGAGTTCAGGTATTTCTAACGGACACAAAGATGGAATTTTCTACTTCTTCACGTTTCAAGGGACACCTGCAGAGGTCCGGATTACTACCACGCTAGATCGAAAGCGCGGACATCATCTTGTTCGCGGTGTCTTCGGGTTGACAGATTGTCCAATCATCAACGCTGCGGCGATCATTGGTAGGTCGTACACCGGCAATGTTCGTGTTAGGCGCGTCGTTGTCCCCACCTTCACTTTGAAGAGCGGTGTTCGTTTGATGTTCAAGAACCACTTCGACTCAAGCGAGAGAAGACAAGGCGAGACAATTACAACATCACACCTTGTTGGAGAGTTTAAGGTATTGAAACGCATACCAGTCGCGTCGTTTCCTGCGGTTGAGGAAGACGTTGACAGGTTTCTTCGGTTGGCTTCCTTCGCTACTCGATATCGTTGCTTATGCACAACTTGGTCTTATTCAGATGATGGCTCATCCTACGTCCGCCATTACTACCAAAATCTGACGATTCCAAAGGGGCGCGTTCCGTCTACGAATGAAACATGATGGGTATTTACGTGACTCAGGTATCCCCAAGATCTTGTGGTCTCAGGAGACGGAGGTTTTCGAAGCTTTGACAAGCGATTTGTAGGGCGCCGGCTCGACGGCGACGGCCTGTTCCAAAAGGCGGTAGAACAACTTGCCCCGACTGCGCGAATTGCGCCGATTAAATCGGAACGTGAACTCGTCGAGATAGGCATCCAGATGTTCGATACTCACGCCTCCCTGGTGGGTTCCAAGCAGCCAGCGTTTGAGCAGCGCGACTACGCGATGAACTCGCGGCATCAGTTCCGATGCGGTTTTGCTGTTCCCCTTCAGGTATGTGATCTCGTGCCGATATTCCTTGCCTTCCAGGGGCAGGTAACCCAGCCAGCCATCGGTATGGACTGTGCTGCCCGGCTCGATGGAATTCTCTATAAAGGGAATCAGGCTGTCTGCGGATGCGTCCAAAATGCGCCGCATTCGGATACGGCCGATTCCAGGTCCATCTTCTTCCGCTGCAACTGCAATCATGGCCTTGGTCTCCGTTTGCCGGCCGTGAACCCCTTCTTCTTCGCCACCCACGAAGGCTTCATCAACTTCAACACGCCCCTGAAGCCGATCCCGCCCAGGCCGCACCATGGCGCGGCGCAGCTTGTGCAGCAAGGCCCAAGCCGTTTTGTAGCTCTTCAAGCCCAGCACGCGCTGCAACCCCATGGCGCTGACGCCGTTCTTCTGGCTAGTCACCCACCACACCGCTCGGAACCACAAGGTCAGCGGCAATCGGCTGTCTTGAAAAACCGTTCCCGCAGTCACCGAAACCTGACGATGACAAGCCGCGCACTCCCACAGCAAATCGGAAGCTGGCCAGGCCTTCCGGCCTCCACAGCGCGGGCAGCAGAATCCATCCGGCCAGCGAAGTTGAAACAGATACGCCCGGCAAGCCGCCTCGGTCGAGAAGCGCCGCTCCAGTTCCAGCAGGTCCCGCGGATAATCTTCCACAGCAAGAAAAACTACTGGTTGTGGTCACCTGAGTCAAGTAAATACCCATCTGAAACATTAATAGACATTGCCATGTTTCCAAAATTCATCCGCACGGCCTACTCCAGGTATTTGCGAAGCGCGCAGACGGATTTACTCGACAACGCCATGTACGCACTGCTGAACGAACGGGCAACCATGGAAGATCGATTCACAAGAGTCTTCTCGGCGTTGCAAAGCTTGCTGTGGTTCGTCTATCGCAATGGCGGGGCAGCGGGAACGCGCATCCCGATAAAGAAGCTCTTTGAGGTTTTTGCCAGTACCTATAGCGTAAAGCTCGATGATCTATGGCCCTTGTTTGATAACGGTTCGGGGGCGTCGCTCTATGATATTCGAAATGCCATCGCACATGGCGAATTTTTGAATCCGGGAAAGTTTATGGCGTTGAGTTACGCACAAGAAAATCTGAATTGGACCGTAGAACGCATCCTATTGGCAATTCTGAGATGGCCGATCGAGCAGTCGAAGGTCAGACCAGAATTCCTGCGTAGCTGGAGTCTCGCTCACAATTGGACGACCGTTAGATCGCAGTGGTGATTGTACTGGTCTCGCTTTCAGCATTGCGATGAGGTCGCTGTTCTCTGGCTGACATTTTCTCGTAAACTAGGAAGCACGGGCAAATTGGATGGTTCGCGATGCAAGCCAAACGCAAGCACCACTATGTCCAGGCGAGATACCTGGATGGATTCCTCGCCGAAGCTGAAACTCAGTTGTGGTGTTATGGACGCCACCGTCCAGAGTCTTTCCGAGCGATTTCGGACGAACTCGCGAACCAGCGGGACTTTTATGCAATCCCTGATGCGCCGGTAGGGAGCAACATCGAAGACTATTTGGAGAAGTCCGTAGAATCTCCGGGCCTAAACGCACTCCGAGAACTCGTAGGACGTCTCCAGCCGCCAACGCTTGAAGCGCGCATCGCTCTCGGCCGCTACATCGCTTTTCAGGAAATGCGTGTGCCGCATACCCGCGAGCTCATAAGGAAGCAGCACCTGCATACGTTGACCCACATCGAAAAGCAACTGCGCGCTCAAGGAGGTCGTGAGGCGACGATCTATCCGTACGCGACAGCCGAGGGCGAAATCGCGAAGCGGGGTGAAGCGTTTACTATCACCATGAAAGAGGCACAGGCCCACCTCGCCGAATTGGAGAGAAACCTGGATACCTTCGATCTTCCAATGATGGTGGAGCTCGCCAACGAATTCTTTATTTTCTTCGTGCAAATGCGATGGACGATTTTAATCGCGCCCGATAGCAGCGATTTCATTACCTCAGACAATCCTGTCTTTCGTTGCTTCACAGACCAAAACCTGCACGATAGCGCCTTGCTACGACCCGATTGTATGGTGTTCTGCCCCTTGACGAAAAAAGCCGTGCTTCTTATGGAACACGATTTTGAGTTTCTGGAAGTGTTGAGGAGAGAGACTGAGGACGGGAACGGGCACACGCTGCCGCCCACTCGATTCCGAGAAATTTCGGCAGAAGAAGTCGTGACGATGAATGTCGAGATCGCCGAGCAGTGTACGTCCTGGTGCTTTTCGGGGAAGCCATTGGAATGGCTCCCTGAGGTTCTGGCCAATGAGAGCAAGAGGTCAGAAGTGAGATTCTATTCCGACCATAGCGGGTATGGAGCACGTTGGACCCATAAACCGGGACCATCGTAATCAGCGCGCGAGCTGATGAGCCTCGCGATGCTCCGCCAAAAGACAACTGCGGGGGCCTTCCTGTTTACGTTTGTTACAGGGGGCGAATCCCAGCCAAGAGAAGCTTCTAGGTTTTTTGCAGATAAACGTGCACGATCTGGATCAATGCACAGGGCTTCAATTAAGACAAGAGAGTCGTAGATTAAGTTGCGGCCAGGAAATCGTTGGATAGTGCTCCCCGTAGCGGCTTGCCGAGGAATCAGGTGGGTGGGTCGAGGGAATGGTCGATCTCGCATTGGCGGCGTGGCAATGAGCGGGGAAGGATGAAGGATTATTGATGTAAGTCATTCATTATGCATTATTTGTCGGTTTATCGTTGAGCGATTTCACGGTGCAATACAAGCGGTTTCACCCAGAGAGATCGTTTCACCGACTGTTGAAATGGCCTTGAAGACTGAAAATCGGCGGCATACTTTCACCAAATATGCTATTTTCAACACATGCTGAAATTGCAGTTTCCAGTGAAAGAGGCCGGGAAGCAGGCGGCGGATGCGCTTCAGGCATTGCTCAAGGAAATCCCTGCGCTCAAACTGAAGACCCTCAAAACCGAAGACTCGGCAATCGATTTGGGAATCGACATCGTGGCCCGCGTAGATGTATCCGGGGAGGCGTATTTTCTTGTTTGTGAAGTGAAACAAAACGGCCAGCCACGGTTTGTCCGTGACGCCATCCATCGACTGAGAAGCTACATTGCTCACCTGGGAAAGCCCGCGACTCCGGTGTTGATCGCTCCCTATCTTTCCCCTGCATCCCGAGAACTCTGTCAGGAGAACCAGATCTCATTCCTTGATTTTGAGGGAAATGCCCGCCTCGCTTTCGGCACGGTCTTTATTGAGCGATTGCTCTCCAGCAAGCCTGAACCGGAGCGGCGGGAATTCAAGTCGCTGTTCCGACCAAAGTCCGCGCAGGTATTACGGGTTCTCCTCCGCGACCCAAAGCGAGTTTGGCGGGTCGTGGATCTGGCAGAGAGCGCCGAAGTCAGTCTGGGCCACGTCAGCAATGTGCGCTCGGCGCTTCTGGACCGAGAGTGGGCAGAGATTGTACCCGAAGGCCTTCTCGTGACGGCTCCCGATGCGTTGCTCGATGCGTGGAAGTCCAGTTACGAGCCGCCCGTGGAGGAAGAGATGCGTTTCTACACGACCCTGCATGGCAGCGCCCTGGAGCAGTCGATCCAGGAAATGTTTGCCTCGATGCCGACGAAAGCCGACGCGGCTCTGGCTTCGTACTCGGCGGCGCATTGGATTGCGCCCTTTGCACGGACCGGCACGCAATACCTCTACGCGGACACGTTGATGCTGGAGCACATCAGACAGTCGCTTCGCCTTTCTTCTTCTCTAAAGGGCGAGAACGTGATCGTATCTGCCCCGCGTGACCGTGGTGTCTTTCTCGATGTCTATGAACCTGTGCCGGGCATTCGCTGCACAAGCCCGGTGCAAACCTATCTCGACCTTTCGGTAAGCGGCGAACGCGGCCGAGAGGCGGCAGAACATCTCCGTCGCACGAGGCTCACATGGCAGAAGTAACTCCTCCTCCCGAACCGCAAACGGCGAACGATTACGATGACCGCACTACTGCGGCCGTCAAATCGGTGCTTGTCGAAGTTGGTCAGATTTTGGGCAGCTTTCAGGGAAAGTACGCCGTCATCGGCGGGGCGGTGCCATGGCTGCTTCTGGACAACGAAGAGATGCCGCACGTCGGGACTCTCGATGTGGATCTGGGCTTGGACGCAGAAGCGCTAGCCGCCATTTCTCACAGGGATCGATTTGGTGGTGAGCCGCGCTGCAGATCATGCGGAAAGAGCCATTAACCGGCTTGAAATCGGCTTGGCGATAGGTTCGGCAAGTGCGCGGAGAGGCTCATCGCAGTTCGATGCCGGATTTGTCGCATAGCTCCGCCAGGCCGATACTTGGGTTCGTGTGGAAAAGCTGTTTGGTCGCGGTGGAGGCGGTCAGCAGCGCAGCGCGTCGAAGGCCCGAGCGTAAATCTGCTTCCACGGATAGGTGGAACTGAGCTCCAGCCACACGCGCCGGGCGCTGATGCGTACCCGGGCGCCGATCTTGAACAGCTTGAGCCGGATGGTATCGACCTGCGCTTCGGCCCACTCGGTGCCCTTCAGGGCCAGCCGCCGCAGCGCTTCAACCAGCGTATAAGCCAGCGCCGACAGGTACAGCCGTAGCTGATTGCCCTTCATTTCCTCGGTCGAGAGGCGATAGGCGAACAGGCACATCTGCTCCTTGATGCGGTTCTCCATCTCGCCGCGCTGACAGTAGAACTGCTCGTATAACTCGCGCGCCGCCCACTCATCTGGAGTTATCGATGTAACGACGAAGCGTGGGTTTTCGCCCTTGTCCAGATACTCGGCCTTGGCAACGACTCGCCTCGGCCGCGCCCAGCTGTTGTGCGTTTGATAGTCAAACTCGGTAAAGACACGCGCCGCGTTGCCGGTCTCGCCGTGCAGCAGCCTGGCCTCGTGCATCTGCTTGCCGATGATCTTCTGCAGCCGGCTGTTGCGCGCCAGACCGAACAGGAAGTCCACCCGGTTCTCGTCGGCCTCGCACCAGGCCATCAGTTCCTCGCGGCAGAAGCCCGAGTCGCCGCGTAGCACGATGCGCACTGTGGGCCACTTGGCGCGTAACTGAGTTACGATGCGCCTGACCTCATCGAGCGCGCCCGCGGCCCCATCGATGTTGGCCGGCCTGAGCCGCGCGCACAGCAGTTGATCGCCGGCGAAGATATACAGCGGCAGATAGCAGTAGCTGTCGTAGTAACCATGAAAGAACCGCTCCGGCTGATGGCCGTGGAGCGGGATGTCGGTTGCATCCAGGTCGAGCACGATCTGGTCGGGCGCTTCGGCGTGCGACTCGATGAACAGATCGCAGAGCAACGCGTCGATCTTTTCCGACGCGTAGTCGATCTTGTGGTAACGCTTCGAACCGCCGGGCAACTCCAGCCGGTTCAGAGTACTCTTGCCGGCCAGGGGAACTTCCACCTTGCGCCGGCCCGCCAGCACCGCCATCAGCGGATCGTGGCGCAACTGCTCATGATCGTTCAGGTCCTCGTAGCCCAGCGCCAGCCCGTAGATCCGCTGCGAGAGCATCTCACCAAGCGTGTGCTCGACCAGAAGCGGCGACCGCCGGTCGGTGAAACAAGACGCCACCCGCTTCAGCAAACCGATCTTGCGATCAGCCTGACGTAACAACAGAGCTCCGCCATCGGTCGATACCTGACCCGCGGTGAAACTGGCATCTACGCGGCGCGAAAAATGAGATGCAAACGAGAAGACTTCTTGATTACACTCTGTCATAAGAAAGGCCGCCCTTTCCGCAGCCAGAACCACGCTTCGACAACGTAGTTATGACACAGAAAAGACGGCCTTTCCAGCTATTTTCGCTCCCAAAACTCACCCAAGTCGACAATCCGCCTGTGAGATATGCAGGCTAGGGGACGGGGAGTACGCTTTGCTCGTCGAAACGCTGATGAAGCATGGCTACGATCAGCGCGCGGACTTGCGGCGATTTCAACTCATTCGCCAAATTCCCGCAACGGATGGTGGAGATCCTATTGATGTGGTAGTGGATTTTCTGATGCCCCGAGACGCCGAGATTGTGAGGAACAAACCGCCCTTAATCGAAGACTTCGCAGTTCAGCGTGCGGACGGAGCCGATCTTGCGATGCGCTTTTACCAGATGGTTGCGGTACGTGGCTCGATGCCCGGTGGCGGCACAAACAGGGTGGAGATTGCCGTGTGCTCGATTCCCGCGCTGCTTGCGATGAAAGGACATGCGGTCAACGGGCGCTATAAGCAGAAAGACGCCTACGACATTTACTACTGCATCCGCAATTATCGGACAGGCATTGCGGCCCTGGCCGAGGATTGCCGGCCGCTGTTGGAACATCCGAGTGGGGCGAAGGGCTACGGTTTCATCAATGAGAAATTCGATAAGCCAGACGGCTACGGCCCAATGTGTGTGAGAAAGTTTGTCGAGGAAACCAGGTTGTTGGGGGACCGCAGCGCAGAACAGTGGCAACAGGACGCATTCGGCCAGGTCGATGAATGGCTGAAAGCTCTCGGTTTGAGGAAGTAGCAAGCGCGTAGGTACGAACGCATCGCGAGACCGTCGGAATTGTTCGTGATTGCCCATCACACATATCATTTACTTTCAATGAGTTAAGTCGATTCCATGATTTCTTTCGGCACCGTAGAAAGAATTCCCCAGACGGTGTCTGGAGAATTCACGTCATCCCAACTCCCGGGAGTGTCCTAATTCGGATTTTGGCTCTGGGGCTAACTGTAGGTGTTGCGTTCGGGATGCAAGGGGTGGGGGAACGGCACGCTACCTGGTTGAGGAATCAGCACGCTGAGACACTCGGCTATCACAGGTACTGGCTGGGAGAGCATCATAATGTGGCTGCCGTTGTTGCAAGCCAAACGGCCGTCTTGGCGGCCGCCGTAGGTGCGCAAACGTGCCGTATCCGAATCGGCGGCTGTGTTCTCTTACCTCATTATTCCCCTCTTGTAATTGCTGAGCAGATGTCCACTCTTGAGGCCTGTTATCCAGGCCGAGTTGACTTGGGACTAGGGAGGTCGAGCGGAGCCGACCGTATCGCGAGCAAATTGCTTCGCGAAGACCGTAAAGAGGGGTTAGCGTCTCAGAGTTTCGCTCAGTCTGTTCAACTTCTACTTGCGATGCTGCGTCCAGATGGTGTTAGCCTTCAGGTCAATTCGCATGAGTACTTTCTACGGGCGACCTCGAACTCAACTTCAGCACCCGCTGTTTGGGTGCTCAGCACCTCAAGCCGCTCAGCGGAACTGGCGGCAGAACTCGGCCTTCCTTATGCCTTTGGCTATCATATTCTTGGCGATGGGATGAAGGGGGCGATCGATTTGTATCGTTCGAAGTTCAAACCCAGCGCTTTATGCCTTGAGCCGAGGGTGCTGGTTTCAGCTATCGTCGTTTTGGGAGAAACATCAGAGGAGGCCGAGCTATTGTCCATTCCACAACTCCTTGGAATGTGCGCGTTCCGTTCCGGTGAGCCTGTTTCACCACAATTGCTGGTTGAGCAAGCTGTCACGATGACCGTCCCGCAGCGCTATGTGCCTCTCGTTGAGATGTTCAAAAAGACTTGGATCATTGGCAGCCCCAAACAAGCAGCCGACGAAATTGAAAGGCTTGTGACTTTGCTCGAAATCGATGAACTTATGGTCAATCCCGTCGCTGCGTCCTATACGCCAGATGCCCCGTCCCGTGCGGCCAACCGCGAACGCACACTCACGCTCCTTGCGGAAATGTTTACCCCCAACACGGTGGCCAGTCCTGAAATTGTGCACTGACGCGGTCTAACTTCTGAGAATAGTTCTCGGAAGTCAGACGGAATTTGCCGACATTTGGAAGCGCACATTTCGACCGGCCGTGCCGGCCCGCCCCTGGGATCGAACTATGATGATGCCATGTTGGGAATTATTGGGGATCACATTGTGCCTTTGAATGACGAGGACCTTCGCGCTCTAATCGGCCAGTCGTGCGCGGCCGAGTTGAGGTCGGTCAGAATCTCGACCGCGTCTGTCACCTGGGGAGGCGATCAGAACGCCAGCGACGGTGGAATCGACGTTCGAATGGAGTTGCTACCAGAAACCGGACTCGATGAATTCATACTGCGCCCCAACACAGGGTTTCAAGTGAAAGCGAAGGTACTCACGAGCCTGCATGTATTTGCGAGTTTTTTGCCTCAAGTGGCCGATAGACCGGCTTCACGGGCAGGTGACGGTTGGCTCAATGCTGACTTCAGGCGTCCCTGGTTACAGTCTCTCTCAGCAAAGAACGAGCCGCTCAGCCAATGGTTACGTTCCGAAGTATCCTAACTACTCGGCAGATTGGGTCGACTCCCCCTCGTGTCGGGACGGGGTGGGGTTTCGGATATGTGGGACGACCCCGTTGCCTTTCGGACTCACCCAAGAATTCACCCAAAACTGAGACGGCTTACACGTAAATACAGGTGCTTAGGCGGTATTCCGTGTGCTGTTAAGTTGTTGGGAGTAAGGGTTAGATGCAGATTGACACGGAAGAGGTCGCGGGGTTCGAGACCAGTCGCGTCTACCATATTTATCACTCACTTAACAGCTATCCTTAGATCCTATGCAAAACCTCCCAAACGAGC
>Ga0302189_10000306_pt1 | contig 41933 bp, 30 predicted proteins | sample II_Bog_E2_2_FD_194551 | JGI IMG/M metagenome (GOLD analysis project Ga0302189, IMG submission 194551) | Peat permafrost microbial communities from Stordalen Mire near Abisko, Sweden - II_Bog_E2_2 | ecosystem: Environmental > Terrestrial > Soil > Wetlands > Peat | place: Sweden: Abisko...
GCCACAGCCAGAGCCCGCGCTTAGCCGCTCTTTCTACTACCTCCCGATCTGTGACCCCAGCCGGTAACGTCACTGTCAAATGCATTCCAGCGTCGGCTCCATGAATCTCCAGCGCGTCCCCAAACTCGGATTTGAGACTCTTGAGAAGTACAGTTCGGCGCTCGCTGTAGAGTTGCCGTGTCCTTCGAATGTGCCGCCCAAAATGTCCCATGCGCATAAAGTCCGTGAGTACCTCTTGATATAGGTATGGTGGGAAGATATCCATGGTAACGCGGACTGCAACAAATCGATCCATCAAATCTGGAGGGATGACAATATAGCCAATTCGTAATGAAGGAAAAAGAACTTTGCTGAAAGTGCCTATGTAAATCACGCGCGCGTGTACGTCCATTCCTTGTAACGAAGAGATAGGACGGTTTTCGTAGCGATATTCGCTATCATAATCATCCTCGATGATCCAGGCACCCGATGACTGCGCCCAGTTCAGAAGCTGAAGGCGTCGCGAGGCGCTCATCGTCGAACCGAGCGGGAATTGATGCGAGGGTGTAACAATGGCTGCTCGCGCCTTCGAATATCGTTTCATCCCAGCAGCCACATCCATTCCTTCACTATCGACACGAACAGGGATCACGTGGCAACCAGCCGCGATGAGCGCAGTTCGCACAAGGCGATAACCCGGCTCCTCGACCCACACATGGCTTCCTGGATCGAGCAGTACGCGCATTGTGATATCAAGCGCCTGTTGAGATCCGGAGACGATCATGATTTGGCTCGCATCGCATTTAACTCCGCGAGCAGTTCGGAGATAAGCGCAAACCGTCTCTCGGAACTGCTCAGAACCGCGCGGATCAATATGGTGAAGAGAATTTGCGTTTGGGTTTCGACTATGGAGGCCGACCAAATTGGACCAAATTTGAAATGGGAACTGGTCAAAGGCCGGCTGATGTACACCGAAGGCACCCCAACCGCGAAGCGAAGGAGAACCTTCGAAGGCTGGATATAGAGAACAGCGTCGCGCCACTGGACGAGGGCCGGACAACTCCGGCGTCGAAGAACTCCCCTCTCCCTCAACCGACGTCAATTGTTCAGGCAGAGAGCTTGAGACAAATGTTCCTGCACCCTTACGACTCTCAAAATAACCTTCAGCGAGAAGTTGCGTGTAGGCATGAAGGACAGGATAACGAGATACCTGAATATCAATTGCCAAATCCCGGCTCGACGGTATCTGTTGCCCTGGGCTGATATTGCCCCGAAGGATCGCGGTACGATACGCGTCGTAGATCTGCTTATAAATAGGGGTCGACGAACTACGGTCGACGACAATGATGGGAGAGACTCCGATCGATGACTTGTTCATTGTCACAGTGTAGTGGCTAGCATAAATCGAGACAAACTGGGTATGTACACTAACCACTTAATCACCGATATTGAGAAGGAAGGGAAAACCCCTGGCTACCACAATGCGCAGGGAAATGCCCAGATGTAATTGTGATTCCGCAATGCAAGACCCATGAAAAGAGTTAAGGTCACTCTCCCGGGCGGATCTCGTTAGCCATCGAATCCGAGTTCAGATTTCTTAATTTGTTGATTTGATTTTCTTCCAAAGGCGGGTCTTGGCCGTCCTCCACCCGCCCTTTTTTTGCGAGTCACTAACAGCCTAGGCACGCGAATCCAATCCGTCGCGAATAAACCCGTAGAGTCCGCGCTGAAGATCCATTCAGCCAAGGGCGACGAAGTTAAATATCCCAAGCCTGGTATATGAATAGAGCCGAAGATGGGTCAGGAGATATGGGCCCCCTGATGCCGTTCAGCAAGGTCGTGGATTGCCTGGGCGAGTTGTAGTTTTGGCTGCACAGGCGACTGCCAGTTCCGTGCGCAATCGCGCGATGAGAGAGCCCAGCAGATGGGCACTGTTGAATCCGAAATGCGGTTCTCGCCGAATAGTATTAACTCATCTTCAGGCCTTGCTGCGACTTTCGCGCTTATTTGCACCAGAAGCCTCGCAACTCGCTTGGCGCGAGGTGAAGGGTGGGCTCCCTACCCATCGTTCGTGTCAGACTTGTGCGGGTAGTTTAAGATCATAAGACCGCTATATCCTGTGAATTGAAATCGGTCAAGGGACGCCAACCCTAAGCAAGGTTCGAATTGGGTTACAAGCGCGAAGAATTCAATCCGCCCCATCCAATTGAAACGCAAGAGGATGATATTGCCTATTCAACGAAGTTTTTCTTCTGCAGATTCTTTCGCGAAGCCCACTTTTTCAGTTCGCCTCAGGGCACATCTGCAGATCATGCGGCTGGATCACTCGATCAAGAACATTTTTGTAATTCCTGGAATTGTTATTCCCTTGAGCGTGCTTCGGGAACCTTTGCTCTCTCTGCCTCTTGCTCGTAACGTTCTGGTTGGCTTTGTTGCGACCACCTTGATTGCATGTAGCAACTATGTCTTGAACGAGGTGTTGGATGCCCCCTTCGACAGGCTGCACCCGAAGAAGCAGAACCGGCCGGTCGCCCAGGGGCTGGTGAGCGTGCCATTCGCCTACGTGCAATGGCTTCTAATGATGGTTGCGGGCATGGCGTTGGCGCTGACCATCTCCCGCTTCTTCGCCTATGCGGCAGGCGCGCTTTGGACTATGGGGTGTCTGTATAACATTCCTCCAATTCGCACGAAGGACAAGGTGTATCTGGACGTACTCTCAGAATCCGTCAACAACCCGCTTCGCATGCTCTTGGGCTGGTATATGGTGACCTCGCTGCTGGTCCCGCCGGTTTCGCTTTTGATCTGCTATTGGATGGGCGGATGTTATCTGATGGCGCTGAAAAGGTTCAGCGAATATCGCGAGATCGGTGACCCACAACTGGCCGGCGCCTATCGAAGGTCATTCCAGCACTACACGGAAGTCTCGCTTCTCACGTCTGTTACGTTTTACGCCGCGGCCGCAATGCTCTTCTTTGGCGCGTTCATCATGCGCTACCGGATGGAGTTGATTCTGGTTTTTCCCCTGGTCGCGCTCTTGATGTCTACATACTTCAGGCTTGCCTTCCAGCCCAATAGCGCCGCCCAGAATCCCGAAAAGCTCTATCGCGAACCCCGCCTGATGATTGAAGCAGGGCTGGTCGCGACATCGATGATAGCTCTGCTCTACTTCAACATTCCTGTTTTGGGGCAGATATTTGCGCCCACACTGCCTTCTGCGATTGGTCGGTAAACAACCTTCTCTTTTGTAAAGAGTGGAACGCGTAAACGCTAAAGGTGCAATGGACGCAATTTGGAGTATCGATTCGAAAGGGATGGATGCCGAATCAGAACTTGCGCACGTTCAACTTGCGATTCTTTCTCATCTATGTCGGAGTCGGCTTGGCCGCCATCTTCTACCTTCCCGCCCTGGTCCCGATGCGACCCACTGCGTCGGATTCTTATCTTTTCGGCTACAATAACCGCGTCGCCGTCCTGCTGCTGCTGCTGCTGATTGCGATCGCGGCGATATGGACCAAGGGGCTGAATCTCAAACTGTCCACAAACGGCGTTTCTCTGCCCGTCCCCCGCAAAACACTGTTGATTTCCCTGTTGGCGGTCCTGGCCGGGTGCGTGGCAATGTATGTACTCGCGGGCCGTTTCGGCGGTTTGGGGGAGTCCTCCTATGAAATCGACAGGGCATGGTTGCTGTCGCAGGGCAAGACTCCCTATGTGGATTTCGAGTGGCCGTTTGGCGTCGCGCTTCTTTATATTCCACTGCTCTTCAGCCGCCTGTTTTCCCTCGGCATCGTCCCGGCATACTATCTGTTCTGGGCGATCAATTGCCTGCTGGGAACAGTGTTATTGTTCGCAGTGGTCAACCGGATCGATTATCCGACCAAATCCAGGAAAACCATATATATCATCCTCTTCTGCTCATGGTTTCTGTCCATACTCAACATGGGCACTCATTACACGCTGGTTCGTTACACTTGCCCACTTTGCTTTATTCTTGTTGTCCACAAAATCATCAAGGCGGCGGGGGCTGGATCGAGAGCGTACGGGGCGCTGCTAGCGGTAGCTTTCACCGCTGTTTTGTTTTTGATCTCTCCTGAGACTGCGATCGCTTTCGCCTTCGCCAGCGTCTGTATCCTTGCGCTTGCCGACGCTAGCAGGAAGGGCAGCAATCTGGCGATTCTTGCAGGCATGATCGTTGCGCTGGGAGCAGTGTTTCTGGCTGCTTTCAAGCTTCACGTCCTGGATACCGTAAGGGCCTCTGGAGGTGGCGCAGACAGCTTTCCCCTCAGCTTCGCCCCGTACATGTTGGTGTTTTTCACGGCCATATTTCTTTGCGGATGTTATGTATATCTGCGGCTGTCTCGCCCAAACATCCAAGACAATACCATCGGACTGATCGCTTTCTCGATACCCATGCTTGCCGCGGCGTTGGGAAGGTGCGATCCGGGACATGTTCTCTTGAATGGGCTAGGCATATTCTTAGCCAGCATGTTCTACGCTTCCAACTACCAAACCGCGTGGAAGTGGTACAGCCGGACGTTTATCGTATTTCTGATGGTGCTTCCCGCCCTGTTCGGGCTGTGGCTCTTTCTGCTGCCCATGAAACGATGCGCCTTGCTTTTCATCGGTGAAAGCGGTAGCGATTCGCAGATTCATCGCACTCTCACCAACCTGGGGAAGGTTTATATTGCGGATTTTGCCCCTGCGGCCAAGCGGGCGAAGTGGGAAAGGGCCCTGGAAGATGCAGAGGACCTCGAAGTGCCAAAGACGGTCGACTTATCGGCAATCTATCCTGCATGGCATGGTTCCTATTTGGCCCCACTTGGCTACAAGCCCAACGGTATTGGAACTTATTTGTCCAATCGGGTGGATTATGGCCGCTATGAGGGACTCGAAAACGCCAATACGGTCGAAGCCATTCAGGAAAAACTATCTGAAATCAGGAACCATCCGGAAAAAGCGCTTCTGCTTCCCGAAGGTTTTGAGGAAACCTGCCGAATCGATATTCCGGCGGAGAGATTGGAAATCAGCAAGTTGTTCGGATTTCCTTACCTGGGGAGAGCCATACATCCGGAGAGCGTTCGTCAGCCCATCTGCGATTACATTTCAGCCCAATACGGATTGGCGCAAGCGCCAGCACCGGAAAACTTCGAGTATGGGCTTTGGGTGGCAAAGTCCGCCAGGAGAGAGCTTCACAATGTTCAATAGCAAGGAATAGCGGCATCTATTTGTGTGTTGGACTCATGATCCAGGAATCCATGGAGGCGCAAGTAGTTGTTCGAAGTTTCTTGGATTGATCACGGGGGTCAAGTAGTACTGGCCAGAAGCCGTGCTGTTGTTCCAACTGTTTTCGTCTGTTGCAGTGCTTACCGTGTCGGAACTGTTTGTGCTGAGCATCCATCCGGCGCTGCCAAAGACCGCGAATTCCACCGCAAGCGGATCCTCGTCCGCGGTGGATCTTGTTCCAATGGAAGTGTAGGCATAAGCGGTCGGGTTCGTCAGCGGAAGGGAGGCGATCGGAACCTGGGTATAGACATTTGCCGCGCCTGTATTGAGGGGAATCACATATACGGGAGGATAGCCCTTCTGGCTGGTCGCGTTGGCAAAGAACGCACTGCAGGCATTGATGTCTTCCATGCAGTTAGCCTCCGATGTGCAGTTGAAGAGCGAGGGAGAAGCGGAACATCCGTTCATCAATACGAACTGACTTATAAACTGCTGTTCCATCTGCGCACCGTTCAGAGGGCTGATCGCGTCGGCTGGCGTTGCGCGGAGCGCCTCTTCGCACGACAAAGGACCGGTGATCACATAGGCCAGGCCGTTCGCCTTGCCGCCACTGGCAATATACTTTGCTACCGACTGCCTCAAGACCGTTGCGCAGTTCTCATAATTCGTGCAGATATCGCCGGGGTCGAACTTTCCAACCACGGCGATGTTCCATGTGGCAGAGGTGCGGAGCCCACAAATTGGGGTCCAGGCTCCAATCGAAAAAGAGTCGTCGTGCCCATAGTAATGCCGGAAGACTTTCATGGTGGGTGCGCCAAGCTGAGACGGCCCACTTGAAACCATGCCCCACATCTTCACATACCCAGCGTTGATCCAATGATGAATGATCGGCTGAGTAACCGCGCAGTCAATATCCCCATCGCAATCATCGTCATATACCATGTTCACCGTTGTTTGCGGCGCGGTAAAAGAGGCGTGACTGAAATACTCGCTGCAGCCGGAAATCAAAAACGGAATTAGGAGCGCAAGGATAGCTAGTCGAGTGCATCTCGGCATTTATCCTCCCTTTGGACTCTTCAGCGTTCTAGTGCTTAGTGCTTCCCTTCGGCAGCAAACTTCGCCGTCGGGTTGTTCTTCCTCGTCTCTTCGTCGTGCCGGTAATCGGTGAGGTTGCCCAATGTAACCTGGGCGCTAAGCACCTTACTCATCGCGTGCTTCTTCTCCCTCAGCCATGTCACGCCCAAATCCAAACCTCTATTCCCGTAACGGGGATTGTAAGCCATACACCCACAGTGGGAATCTGACAACCCCTCGAAAAGGTTGGTGCGGCCGGTCGTACGAAGGTCCAACCTGGCCAGGGAATCCACACCCGGGCGCCCGCGCAGGATCGTATACCCCAACAAAAGAAAGGAGGTGATCCACCATGCGGTGCTTCTTAATTCGCGTTACTGGATACGCGTTGTCAATTCTGCTCTTGGCACTCGCGGTCCGGGTTTCAAGACGGTATCCCTTTGGAATCCGATAACGGTCCCAGATGCTCGGGTTGGAGTTGTTCGATGGGTCAATTTTAGCCGACTCCGGTCGCAATCCATGCAGTAGTCGGACGCAACTCAGACGGGGTGTTCAGATGACTCATCACAAGACTAAGCGGGATCGAGATTCTCAGATGAAGTTGCTTCACCAAAGACTGATGCGTCACAGCAACATTGCAACGACTATGAACGTGTACGGCAAAGCGTCTCTAAGAGCGAAGCAGCAAGCTGACTCAAAAGTGGTTCAGATGCTGATCAAGCAGAAGGCTGCTTGACTAATTGAAGACAAGAAGCAATCTACGCGTTACCGTGGGGTTTTGTGGGGTAGAGAATCCGGGAAATTCCTGTAAGTTGTTGATTTATTGGCTCCTCAGGTAGCACTCGAACTTGCGACCCTTCGGTTAACAGCCGTACGCGCTAATTCCCTTCCCGCTGCTACCGGTTGCTATAAGCCCCTATCCTTTGTGCAGTTTAGCCCCTCCCTCCATTTCGTCAATTGCTACCTATACACCACAGATTATGCCCTATTTTGAAGGAGCGTGGGCACAAAAATGGGCACAGGCCATTTGCCCGACAATCCGCATCCACTAGCGCGTCTGCTTTGACAAGTTTTGTTCTTGAACCATACTGCTGAAGGAGAGAGCAGCGAGCGGAACGATCGGAGCCTCTGTGGCGCACAATTCTGCGAACATTTCGGCGAGGTCATCATCAGTAATCAGGCAACCAACGATCAAGAATCGATGGCACAACCGCTTCTGGAAATCCGGTCGCGGACAGAACGGACAACTGGTCGACCAGACGCTCGAACTCGCCCGAGCGATTCCAAAGCAATGGATGTGGTCACCTGTCCGATCAGCACGTTTTGACGACCAGGCGGATCGGATTTGTAAACACTGGCCGACAGTTCAGTACTGTCACGACAATGGTCGCGGGCTTGAGCCCCGTCGCTCCCGCCAGCATTTAAGGCTCCAACGCTCGGGGCTCTTTTCGACCTGTTTTGGGATTCGTGATTCCCATTAGCAAAAATCAGCCAGGATTTATCGAAGGCCTGGGATAGCGGCGGGTAGGTTCAAGTGAAAAGTTGCGCCGCGCCCCGGGGAATCGACCGCCCACAAGTGCCCACCATGCGACTCAATGATCGACCGGCTGATGCGAAGCCCCATGCCGGTCCCGTGCGGTTTGGTCGTAAAGAACGGGTCGAACATCTGTTCCGTGTGTTGCGGCGGAAGTCCTACGCCGGTATCACTCACCGACACAAGAACCTGGTTGTTTTCAGCTCGCTGCGACTTGATGACCAGCTCTCGTACTCCATCAACGTCCCTCATCGCTTCGATGCTGTTGACGATTAGATTCATCGCAACCTGCTGCAATTGCACGCGGTCGCCAACGATCTGAGGAAGATCGGCTGCCAGCTCCGTCCGGATCAATATTCTGTGTCGCACTGCCTCGGCTCGCAAGAGGGCGACGGTTTCTCGATTGATCTCGTTTACATCAATAACCTCTCGACTCAGGGTCCCCTGTTCGAACTGTGAACGGATCCTTGCGATGATTTCAGCAGCTCGCGTTGTGTCCCTTCCAATTTTGGTGACAGTCGCACGCACTTCATCAAGATCGGGGTTATCGTGCCCGAGCTTTCTCAGGCAGACGTTGGCGTTGGTGATAGCTCCACTGATCGGTTGACTAATTTCATGAGCCAGGGACGCCGTTAACTCTCCCATTGTTGTCACCCGGTTGATGTGTGCAAGGTCGCCCTGCGCTTGGCGCAATGACTCTTCGGCGCGCTTCTGATCGTCGATGTCAGTGGTTGTACCGACGAATTTGATAACTCTTCCATCTGCATCGCGCAAGGCCACGGCTTGCTGGAGGTGCCAGCGGTAGGTCCCGTCCTGAGCGCGGAGAGACCTGGTCTCGAACGCAAACCCCTGTCCCGAGCGCACTCCCTCACAAAAGGCCCTCGACGCCGTTTCCCGATCCTCGGGATGGACCGCGGTCATCCAGGCCTCGGGATGCGACCGGACGAACTCGAGCGTCTGACCTGCGAATTCAAGCCAAACACGATTCACGAAATCCGGTGTCCCATCGGGTTTAAGCGTCCAGGCGGATACCGGAAGATGCTGCAGCAACCCAGCCTGGAGTTGCAGCTCTTCGTTGGCTTCGGCAAGCTCTCTTGTCCGTTCCGCAACCCGTCGCTCAACTTCATCTGCAATCCGCTTTTGCTCGTCCAGGCGCAGTGTCTGACCGTCTCGCGCACCAAGGCTCACGCTCTCCTCCTCGATGCTGTCATTCAAACGCTTGCCCCAGCTTTCATTGCGGTGACGGTGGAAGGGATTTCGCACCGATCGCTGATATTCGGATTGCTTGTTTGGGATCATCGGGTCGAATATCGCCGGGATGGGTTCCGGGGAAGTGTTGACTAAACTCGAATCAAGCATATTGACCTCTGGTGGAAGGAACGGGCCGTTGGCTGGCGATTCGTGGATTGGACGCGTTTTGAATCAACGATTCAGAAGGGGAAACGCATCAACCTATGAGATTCACTATGCAACTCTGCCAGCCGAGCCCACAACCCCAGATGGAAGGAACCTTCTTCGTCCGATCGTATGTCCGATTTTCCTACTTTATGTGGAGGGACAGAGTGCAGCAGGCGGCTTTCGTTCAATTACCGATGTGCTTCCGTCCGAAAAGACGGGCATCGATGGACCATGCGCCAGGACCGATCATTGCCAGGGTGCCGCCAAGGGCCGCGAGAATCACTGCCATCGACTCGTCGCCAGCGCCTGTCAAAGCGATCCATACTTGCACGACCGCGACGAGCGTTCCCGCTGCGGGAGTCCATAAGCCGCCGAGAATGAGCAAGCCCAGGGCACTTCCGATCAATTGCGGAATAACTGGCCCTGGCGCAGGGATGCCGCTGAGCAGAGCTATGCCGTGGTAAAGCAGCGCAATGCCCAGGACTAATCGTTGAATGAGAAGTCCGAAGCCCGGCCAGCCATTCGCGAACGTCGAGAAGAGTCGTTGCAAGGAGCACCTTAAGGGAGCGTACTGCACTCTCAACGGCTTGGGAACGGCTGAAACTCGGAACTGTGTTCATACTTTCGGGTGATTAGATCTCAATAATTCCGCGCTTGAGCCCGATCGTGACCGCGTGAGCTCGATCACTGGCGCTAAGCTTCGAAAGTATGTTCGTCACGCGGCTCTTCACGGTCGCCTCCGCAACGGAGAGTTTGTCGGCGATCTGTTTGTTGGAATTCCCAACTGCAATCAGATTCAGAACCTCGATTTCGCGTTCGCTTAGTTCATCGTCGGTGGCGTGCTCAGCTAGTTCTGCGGCAACCTCCGGCGGTATTCGCTTCCGTCCCTCGTTGACTGCATGAATGGTCTCGATCAGTTCCCGATCATGGCCTTTCAACAGATAAGCCCGAGCGCCGGCTCGAAGTGCGCGCAGCACTTGAGCATCGCCTTTATAGGTCGTAAGCACGATGATGCGCGCATCGGGAAATTCGCTCAGAATACGAACCGTGGCTTCGATTCCATTGAGCCCAGGCATCTGAAGATCCATAAGGACAACGTCCGGGCGATGCGCCCGAAACTTTTCGATTGCGTCTTCTCCATTCGCGGCTTCCGCTACTAACTTCAAGTCAGGCTCGGCATTGATCACAGCGGCAAGCCCCCTGCGCAGCAGAGCGTGATCATCAACCGCGAGAATTCGAATCAGCTTAGGAGCGTTGATCATGTTTACCTGCCCTGTTGAACAACCGGAATCGACGTCCATCACGCTGCTTTTCGTATGCCATCGAAGCGGGAACTGTTAACTCCACTTCCGTACCTGCCCCCATCTCGCTCCAGAAATCCAGGCGTGCGCCAATTCGCAGGGCCCGCTCCCGCATTCCGGGTATGCCAAAGTGTCCGGACTGTCCCTCGGCTAATACCTTGGGATCGATCCCTTTGCCGTCATCACGGACACGCAAACGAAGTTGATCCTGATCGTAACGGATTTCTACCTCGATGTGGCTGGCAGCGGCGTGCGTAAAGGCATTTCGGATCACCTCGCGAGAGACCCGGTAGACCTCATCCTGAAGCATTGGCGACAGATCCTGTTGCTTACCCTCAACAACAACGCGATAGCTCGGAGAGTGCCCATTCCCTTCGTGAGCGGTCGCCAGCTCATTGCCCACGACATTCAGCAATTCGGGAAGGTCGCGCTGAGCGGCCGGTTCGGGGCGCAGGTCGCCAATTGCGGAACGGCCCTCTTGAAGAGCTTCCTCTGTTGCAACGATAGCTTCATCCAGGATCTGCTGAGCATTGTCCGCTTTCCGGAGGAACAATTTTCGCGCCGCCTGAAGTTGAAAAGCCACGCCTTGGAAACTCTGCAGCAACGTGTCGTGCAATTCTCGGGCAACACGCATGCGTTCGCCTACGGTCGCTTCCAGTCCAGAGGCGTATTGCCGCCGGATCATGTGAAGACGCCGTTGATAAAGTGCCCACACCAGAGCCAGGAAGGCAGCCGCGCAGAGCATCTTGAACCAAAGGGTCTGGTAATACGCCGGGGCAATGGAGAATTCGAAAGAATCGCCGGTCTCGTTCCACACGCCGCTGTTATTGCAGGCAATCACACGGAAGCGATACCTGCGTGGTGGCAGATTGGTATAGAACGCCTGGCGGCGATTGCCGACGTCCTGCCAATCGTTGTCATAGCCCTCCAGCTTGTAGCGGAACAGATTCTTTTCCGGCACGACGAAACTGAGTGCGGAGTAATCGATCTCCAAATCTCGAAGCTCTGGAGGCAATTGCATTTGCCCACTCCCGTCTGAGGCTGCATCGTGGGCTTTGCGATCGGCAATCAGCTTCTCTACATGCACTGGCGGCGGAACGCTGTTGAGCGCGAGATGGCGCGGATCGATCACACTGACACCATCCTTGGGCAAGAACCAGATTCTTCCATCGGGGGTCTTGGCGACCTGCGGGTGGTAGTGACCGGCGATGGCAAGGCTCCTGACACCATCCGCGATATCAAACACTGTAACCCTGACAGTGACCGGCGCATTCTGACCTTTGTCCGCGGCGGCAGTCCAACCGTCAAGCTCAGAGCGGGCAATTCTCACCATGCCGCAGGCGGTGTATAGCCACATGGAACGATCATTATCCTCCACGGCCCAATGGACCGTGTTGCATGGAAGTCCGTTCTCGCTGGTCAAAGTGGCGAAGCGATTATTCTTCAAGCGGCTTAGACCGCTCTCGGTTGAGACCCAGAGCGAGCCCTCATGGTCGAATAAAAAATCGCTGACATGGCCGGAACCAAGCCCATCGGCAGTTGTATACGATTTGCGGACCTGGCCATCGGAAAAATAACTGACGCCGCCCGAATAGAAGCCAAGCCATAATCCGCCTTGCCTCTGATCGGCGGACAGAACACTGGCGTGGTCTTGATGTCCGAGGGCAGCCCAGGAAATGGCCTGAACTTCATTGTGGGGCGATATCCGAAAGAGGCCCGCATTCTCGTTGAGCGCCCAAACGTTTCCAGCCGTATCCTGGGCTATGGAAAGGAAATTTCCGCCAGGAACGCCCTCAATGGAACCGATCCGGCCCTTCTCCAGCCGGTTCAGACCACGAAACGTCCCGAACCAAATTTGACCCTGCTCGTCCTGAAAGAGCGAATTCGGGGCGCTCAGGTTTTTCTTTCCGCCCTCACTTCCATCGCTTTTTGAAAGCGCGGAAATGACTCCATGGTCGAGTCGATCGAGCCCTCCATAAGTGGCAAGCCAAACGCTTCCATCACGGTCAGCCAGAACTGACCCGACGGCGTTGTTCGACAGTCCCTGTTTTACCGTAAGTCTGGGGACAGCAATCTCATGAAAGCAGTCCAGACCTTCCGTTGTCGACGTCCATATGTTTCCTTCCCGGTCCTCGAATATGGACTGGACAATCTCGCCGGAAAGACCGTCGACGATCGAAAATGGATCCAGCTTTCCATGGTGAACGTGCAAAATGCCATCTTGTGTTGCTATCCAAAGGGCGCCATTTCGATCACGGAGTATTCGGTTCGCCCTGAATGCAGGTGAATCTGGTGGAAGCGGGTACACTTCATTTTTGCCGTCAGCGAACCTGTAAATTTTATCCTTCCAGCCGAAAAGGAGTGCGCCGTCCTTGTCCTCATTGAGTGGCATGATGCCGTCTGGTTGGCCGGCCAGCGGAAAATACCGCGGAGGTCCAGTCTCAAATTTCCATAACCCATCTCGGACGCCCGCCCAGATATTACCCGCTCGGTCCTCAAACAATCCCCCCACAAATCTGCCAAATTTGCCATCAGCCCCGTAGCACTGCACATTGCCATTACGAATTCGACACAGGTTTCCAATCGGCACTCCGCCCGCACCCACCCACACGGAGCCTTCATGGTCCTCCAGGAGCGCGAAAACATAGAGATGAGCTAATTCCGGATACTCGGTGAGTTTGCCGTTTCTGAAACTTGCGAGGCCATTAAAAGTGCCGATCCATAGCGTCCCATCGCGCGATACAAGGAGGCTTCTGACCCAACTGCGAGGCAGTTGCTGTTTGCCTGGGGGTTGCCATGGGGTTGCCTGTATCCCATCAAAGCGATAGAGGCCGAATTCCATCCCCAGCCACAAATAGCCGTCCGGCGTCTGCGCAATTGCGGAGATTTCACCTTTGACAAAACCGTCCCGGATTTTCCATGACGCATGCGCGTACTGGTTGACGTCGAGTTCGGGGTTCAATGCAAATGCGGAAAGACGCAGAGCAAGTACGACGAAGAACAGCGCAGCCGTCAGCGCGAAGAATCGCCGCAATCATCCCCCTACACCCTTGGTGCCAAAATCTTATCGCATCGTCGGCATTTGCTGCCTATAAACGTCTGGCACTTACTTACTTGAGCGTGATCGACAACGAGAAAAACCCTTTTTCCCGAGTTACTCACCAATACCAAAGTACAATTGACCTTCTCTTTCCCGCCTTTATCATTTCATCTACAGAAACTCCTGGAGCAGGGCATCCGATCCTTTCCCCTCTGAGGCGAATCATGCTGAGACCCCTTGCTGCCCTTGCCGTTATCTCGCTGGTCTTGTGCAGGCCCGTGCTCCTTGCCCAGTCGACATCCGCATCGCTCACTGGCCGCGTCACCGATCCTTCAAAGGCCCGAATCGTCGACGCGAAGGTCGTCGCCATGAGTGCGGAAACAAGTGTGGGTTACAAAACCATTTCCAACGATTCCGGCGACTATTACCTTTCCAATCTTCCTCCGGGACTCTATCGCCTCGAAATTGAAAAGGCTGGCTTCAAAAGGCTCGTCAGGCCGGATGTGATTCTTCACGTGCAGGATGCTCTCGAGATCAACTTTGAAATGACGGTGGGCCCCGCTTCTGAAAGCGTCACGGTGCACGGGGGCACGCCTGCGGTCAACACTGAGTCGGCTACGGTGAGTACGGTGATCGACAGAGATTTTGTCGACAGCCTTCCTCTCAATGGTCGCAGTTTTCAAACGCTGCTCATGCTTACTCCCGGCGTTGTCGCAACGCAGACAGCTTACGATGACCAGGGGCAATTCAGCGTGAACGGGCAGCGCGCGGACGGAAACTACTTCTCTGTGGACGGAGTGAGTGCGAATTTCGGCGTCACCGGGTATCTGGCGTTGACGCAAGGCGGAACCGGCGCATTGCCCGCACTCAGTGTGGGTGGCGGCACGAACAGCCTAGTTTCTGTCGATGCGATGCAGGAATTTCGTGTGCAAACCTCGTCGTTTGCACCGGAGTTCGGTCGCACTCCAGGTGGGCAGATTTCGATTGCCACCCGCTCAGGAACCAATACGTTTCACGGCGCACTTTTCGACTATTTCCGCAATGACGTGCTGGATGCCAACGACTGGTTCAATGGGTATATAAACAATCCACCTCTTCCCAAAGCGGAAGAGCGCCAGAATGATTTCGGCGGCGTATTTGGCGGACCCATCTTCAGGGACAAGAGCTTCTTCTTTTTCTCGTATGAAGGTTTGCGCCTGCGCCAGCCATCAACCCAAGAGACCGTTGTGCCAGACAATGCTTCCCGGCAACAGGCTCCGGCAAGTATGCAGCCGTACCTGAACGCATTTCCCCAACAGAATGGCCCGGAGCTCGGCGCTGGTCTAGCTCAGTTCAACGCCAGCTATTCCAATCCCACGTCACTTGACACCTATAGCATTCGATTGGATCACTCGATCAACTCCAAATTCGCTTTATTCGGACGATACAATTACTCGCCCTCCCAGAGCAGCACGCGCGACCCATTCGGCGACCTGAACACCAGTCAGCCGCTTTCCGCAACGGTGAATACTTCCACCGTTGGACTAACGGGAACGATCACGCCGCGTGCGACTAATGAACTGCGCGCAAATTACAGCAATGATCGCGTGGGCAGTGGATATGCGATGGATAATTTTGGGGGCGCCGTGCCCATCCCAGATTCGCAACTGTTTCCCACGGGGTATTCATCCGCGAACGGTATTTTTCAGCTTCTCATTGTAGGAGCCGGTGAATTCGCACAGGGTACGGCTGGAACAGATGAGCAACGTCAAGTGAATGTTCTTGACGACTTCTCCATTGCCTCAGGCAGCCATCAAATGAAATTCGGTGTGGACTATCGCTGGCTTTCTCCCTTCACCAGCCCGCCTGCCTATGGCCAGTTTGCGGAGTTCACGGGACTCTCAGCCAGTCCCGGAGGCGCTCTCTCAAGTGTGGCTGCAGTGGGTGAGACAAAGGCATTCCAAAGCGATGCCTTGCTCAATTACAATCTTTCACTCTATGGCCAGGATACCTGGAAAATGGGAGAGCGCCTGACCGTGACGTACGGCTTGCGATGGGATGTGAATCCGCCTGTGGAAGGGACGAACCTGACGAACCAACCCTTTACGGTCACTGGACTTGATAATCCCTCCAGCCTGGCCCTTGCGCCTCGCGGCACTCCGCTGTATCAAACCACGTATGGAAACGTTGCGCCAAGAGTCGGAGTCGCTTATCTAGTTCATGGAGGCACTGACCGGCTCACCGTTGTTCGATCCGGTTTCGGCGTTTTTTACGATCTGGGCTCGGGTTCTCTCGGAGGTGCTTCCACTTATTTCCCGTTCCTGGCGATCAATGTATTTGCGCCGGCGCAGTTTCCGCTCAGCCCGCAGAACGCTACCCCGCCCCCTCTCACAACGAAACTGCCTGCACTCCTCATGGTGGTGGCGCAACCTGACCTGAAACTTCCACGCACGTATGAATGGAACGCCGCAGTTGAGCAATCATTCGGGAGTAGTCAAACTTTATCGCTGACTTACATCGGAGCGGTTGGCCGTGATTTGCTTCGAGTCACCAACTTGTTTTTTCCGACCCCGGATTTTGAGTTTGTTGGCGTAACGGATAATTCGGCGAATTCGAACTACCAGGCTTTGCAGGTCAAATTTGAGCGGCGATTGTCGCGCGGTTTGCAGGCAGTCGGTTCCTATACGTGGTCGCACTCGATTGATATTGCCTCGACAGACGCGTTTGGCAACTACCTGAACACGCCAAGCTCAATTGCGAATCCGAATATCGACCGCGGCAACTCGGACTTTGACATACGGAATTCCTTCACCGCAGGCATTTCCTACGTGTTGCCTTCGCCCGGATTGAACGGACTTGCCCGCGCCACCCTGGGAGGCTGGTCGGCGGATAGCTTCATCCTCGCGAGGACGGCTCCGCCTGTGGACTTGGTTAGCGGTGAGGTGTTTGCGGCCGGCATTGCGCTCTACCCCCGTCCGGACGTAGTACCCGGAGTGCCGCTTGTGCTCGATGGCCCGCAATTCCCCGGCGGCAAGGCATTCAATCGGGCAGCGTTTACCGCTCCGCCCACTGGACAGCAGGGCAACTTCGGACGCAATGTACTGCGAGGTTTCGACGCTGCCCAGGCTGACGTCGCGTTTCAGCGGCAATTTCACTTTACGGACAAAGTAGGGCTGCGCTTCCGAAGCGAGTTCTTCAACCTCTTCAACCACCCGAACTTCGGCCCACCCGACAACACCCTGACGAACCCCCTCTTCGGCCAGTCGACGCAAACGCTGGCAAGCAGCTTCGGCGCAGGCGGGGCCAATGGCGGCTTCAATCCGCTCTATCAAATCGGCGGCCCACGCTCGATCCAACTGGCACTGAAGCTCGAATTCTGAGGGCGACGGAATCGGCTTAACCGTTCCGACTAAGCGGATTCGCGCACTCGTTACGAGGATTTCTGTGGCGGAGACAACGCAACCGCGGCTTCGCTGGTGAGGACTCGGAAAGTAAATGTCTCCTGGAGATACATCCGTACGAGAGAGTCGGTATGGCTGAGGTAGCCGATCGATACATCCTGTCCGATGTTCAGCTCAAAATCGCCGCCTCGCGTAGTCAGAACGAACGCGCCTTCGATCGCCGGCGCCCAGACAAGGTTACCGTCAACAATGCGCTTCACATGCTCCAGGACAGGGTATCCATGATCGCGGGTCTCGGCGAGCGCCGTATACTCCCCTGCCCCGAGCAAGACCGAGTAAGGCCCATTGACACCTACAAGGCGTAATTGGCTCAGTGCTTGCGCCACAGCATCTGGATAATCACGCACATCTGCAGGGAGCGAGACGATTGGGTTGCTGGTGCCCTCTCGAATGCCCTTGATATCGGCTTCGGCATATCCGTTGAAGATGGCCCTGTCTTCGGCAAAGGCAAGTTTCTTCGCGGCGTCTTTCGCGGGCTGCCAGTCGGAGTCGTCCGACCCACGCTCTACGTCATCGATTGCCTGTCGGGATAGTTCAAAAGCCACCCGGAGTTCGACAAGAGGTTTGACCTCTCGCTGGCTCGCGATGATATCGTCCGCGGGAGGAGCGATGGAACGCAGGTGGCCGGTCGCAACTGCGGGCAGAGCAATTCCTCCCGGCGATGGAACGTCAACAACACGTCGTGCGGCCAGATACCGCTTCAGCGTCCTCGTTGTCTCCTCTTCAATCTGCGACCAGGCTGTGTCAGAGATTGGCGCCAATTCCCGATGGAGGTTATTCATCCTTCTCTCCTTTAAGTGATCCAATCTTGAGTGATGTATCATCCGCCGACGGGGCCGACGGCTGGTCCGAGATCGGTGGCGCGGCAGTAGCCGTTGAGTCCGGCGCTTCTCCGCTGATGTTGTCAAGAAACGTCGCTGACGGCACAAAGAACAAGCTGCCTGTAACCGCGTGGCTGAAATCGAGCAGCCGGTCATAGTTGCCTGGGGGACGGCCGACGAACATATTCTGAAGCATCGTTTCCGTGATGCGCGGAGTGCGGCTGTAGCCGATGAAGTATGTCCCGAACTCGCCGTGGCCGGGCCGGCCAAACGGCATGTTGTCTCTGAGAATTTTGACTTCTTTTCCATTCTCCTCGATGACTGTCAGCGCGTTATGCGCCGACGTCGGCTTCTCGGCATCGCTCAACTCGATGTCTGAGAGTTTTCTGCGGCCGATTATGTGCTCCTGTGCCTCAATGGAAAGACCGTTCCACGCCTTCATGTTGTGAAGGTATTTTTGCACGATGACATAGCTGCCACCGGCAAAAGTCGGGTCTTCATCGCCGATAATTACAGCCTCACGGGCAGCCTCACCTCGCGGATTTTCCGTGCCATCGACGAAGCCAATGACATCGCGATCGTCGAAATACCGGAAACCGTGAACCTCGTCGGCAATTGAGACTGTATCGCCCATGCTATCCATGATCTGCGCCGCCAACTCAAAGCAGAGGTCCATGCGTTTGGCTCGAATGTGGAACAGAATGTCGCCGGGGGTGGAGACGGCGTGGCGGCCGCCTGAGCGGATCTCTCGAAAGGGATGAAGCTCCGCGGGCCGGGGCGATACAAACAGTTTGTCCCAAGCGTCGGACCCGAATCCAACGATGCACGTGAGTCCCGCCTCGATGTCGCGAAACTCAACGGCGCGGACGAGCCCGGAAAGGCCCGAGCTAAACGAGCGCAGGCGGGTGTAGGCCTCTGAATTCTGACGAATGCAGACAACCAGAAAAATCGCCGCGCGCGTGAGCGTAGCGACCACTGTCTGAGGAAGAACGGTCTGATTTAGTTGTTCGGGCGCGTCCACGGCGTCGATCTCGCTTCAACAAGATTTTCGTTCATCCGTTTTTCATTGGTCAAGAAACTGCCGCGCAGCCGCTTCGTGGCAAAAAACGAACGCAGTTGCAGTGATACAAAAACGCCATTGGCAAACCCGATAAAACAAGCAGGCGCCAATAAGTTGAAGGATCAATACCCATTGACGTCGATCACAGCCTGGGCAAAGGCCTGCGGCGCTTCTTGAGGCAGATTGTGGCCGACGCCGCCGGTGATGAGCCGGTAGTCATACTTGCCGGAGAACTTGTTGCGATAGGCCGTGCTGAGCGCGTGGATTGCCCCGTTGGAGTCGCCTTCCATGGTGATGGCTGGCACGGTTACGACAGGAAGCGCGGCCAGCCTCTTTTCGAGGTCGTCATATTTCCGCTCACCATCCGCCAGGCCGAGCCGCCAGCGATAATCGTGCATCACGATGTCGACATGGTCGGGGTTGTTGAAGGCCGATGCTGTGCGGTTGTACGTGGCATCGTCGAAATTCCACTTCGGTGAAGCCTGGTGCCAGATGAACTTATTGAAATCATCGAGGTATTTCGCGTAGCCGGCCCTGCCGACTTCAGTAGCGAAATAATACTGGTACCAAAATGCGAATGCGGCCTGGGGCGGCAACGGTGTCTGGTTGCCCGCAGGGCTACTAATCAGATAGCCGCTGACGGAAACTATCGCCTTGCAACGTTCCGGCCATAGTACTGCCATGACGTCCGCCGTGCGCGCGCCCCAGTCAAAGCCCGCGATGGTGGCTTTCTGAATTTTGAGTGCATCCATGAGAGCGATAATGTCGAGGCCCACGGCCGACTGCTGGGCGTTGCGCTTGGTTGCTCTGGAAAGAAAGCTGGTGGTCCCATAGCCCCGCAGATACGGGACGATCACCCTATAGCCCTTCGAGGCCAGCAGCGGAGCAACATCGACGTAGCTGTAAATGTCGTAGGGCCAGCCATGCAAGAGAATGACGGCGGGACCATCTGGCGGGCCGTCTTCTGCGTAGCCAACATTGAGGAGACCGGCATCGATTTGCTTCAATGAGTGGAACGACGTGTTTCTACCCGGCTCAATCGCGGCCGGTTCTGCTGAGTCCGCGGTGCTGGAAACGGGCTGTGCGCCTTCGCCGAAGACTGCGCCCGGTGCAAGCAACGCAGCACCAGCCGATAGTCCACCGATTGCGAAACGCCGACGTGAGATTCCGATCGCTTCCGCGTTCTTCATAGATCGTCTCCTTCGATTCGAATACTCCCGGTTAGTCACGCCCGCCGTGGGTTAAGTTGATACGCCGGATCGTCACTGGCCGAAATGAACTGGGCAAGCGATGAGTCGTAAGGCGCGAAAGCCTTTTTGCTCGATTAGCCAAACGTGAAGTCAAATGCTTCGACACCCGGATCGAGAAATTCAATCTCAAATTGGCGATCAACAATCGGCTTCGATTGACGAATCAACTGGTAGAGCCGCTGTTGCGTCACTGTGCCTTTGCCTTCGCCGTCAACGTCGACCCCGTGCGCAATGCCAGGAGGCTGTCCATCGATCGCCACGCGGAAACGCACGCTAGTCCCTGGCGCTGACGGACCCATGATGAGGTGAAGATCCCGCGCGTGAAAGTGGTACGCGATCCGGCCGTTAGGTAAATTCAGTAAGACAAATTGCTTCTTTGCCGTCCAATCCCCTGAAAGCCCCCAGTGGTTGAGCTTCAACGTCGATGGGCAAACATAGGCGCGGCGCTGGTCCCAGGCTTCGCCGCCGAGCGACGCGAAGTTCGCGGCCTGATCATAACCGATATAAGATTCAGGCGATTTTAAGTCGGCCCAATCCGGAGCAGCTTCGATGCCAACGCCTTCAACCTTAGCTAACGCATGATCAATGCCCTGGGCTCCGGCCTCGGCGAGCAGCTGTTGAATGACTGTTTCCGACTGTTCGTATTCGCCTTCGCCAAATTGATGATGCTGAATATTCCCGCGCGCGTCGATAAAATACAGGGCTGGCCAATATTCGTTGTTGAAGGCGCGCCAGATCGCAAGGTCATTATCGATGACGATCGGATAATTGATCATCCTGTCCTTTACGGCCCAGCGAACATTGTCGACGCTCTTTTCAAATTCAAACTCGGGCGCTTGGACTCCAATGACAACCAATCCCTGGCTCTTATATTTCGTGGCCCACGCGCGCAAATAGGGGAGCACTCGAATGGAGTTGATGCAGGAAAAGGTCCAGAAATTGACGAGGACGACGCTTCCGCGCAGGCCACGTGTCGTCAGGGGCTGCGAATTGAGCCACGCTGTTGCGTTGCTGAGTGGCGGAAACTCGCCCTCAGATGACAATCGGATCGCCACAGGAGACTCCGCAGTCAAGCGTCCGGAGATGCCGATCCAGGCACCACCGATTGCCATTACCGCGTTGGCAAGAAAGTCGCGACGATCCAAGCTGATTTCTACTGCCATCTATTTCGCTCCGCCGGAGTGACACCGCTGTTCACTTCTCCGTTTTCATGAACTGACTTACCAAAGCCGCAATTTCGTCTGCCTTGGTGTCGAGCGCGAAGTGACCCGCGTCGAGCACGTGCACCTCCGCCTTCGGCACGTCGTTGCGATAGCGCTCTGGCTCTCCCGGATCGAATGACAAATCGTGCTTGCCCCAGATCACCAGCAGGCCCGGCTGCATCTTCTGCATCCATGCCTGCCACCTCGGATAGTTCTCGACGTTTGTGCGGTAGTCGTAGAACAGATCGCTCTGAATCTGGGCCTGCCCAGGCGAGTTCAGAAATGCATACTCATCCGTCCAGAGATCCGGATCATAGAGTTCGACATTCGGATCGTCCCCGACATGCCGCGTTTTCGTCGCTGCCATCGACAACAGATTCTTGCGAAGCGCTTCTTCGTTTGTCTGCCGGTCCGCCCAGAACGCGCGCCGTGTTGCCCAGTTCGCACCGAGGCCTTCGTTGTGAGCCACCGCATCTTGCACGATGAGTGCCTGCACTCGCTCTGGATGGGCCAAGGCCATACGGAACCCAACGGGTCCACCGTAGTCCTGCATGTACAACGTGTAGCGCGACAAGCCAACAGCCAGCGCGAAATCGTGCATAACCGAAGCGACGTGGTCAAAGGTATAGTCGAACTCCTTCGGATCTGGCCAGTCGCTGTGGCCGTAGCCTGGATAGTCCGGCGCGACCAGATGATATCTGTCTGAAAGCCGGGTCAATAGAGGCTGAAACATCCGTGACGACGACGGAAGACCATGCAGCAAGAGAATGACCGGCGCATCTTTCGGCCCAGCTTCTCTGTAGAAGATAGAGAGCTCATCAACCTTCACTGTGCGATAGAAGACCTGCTGTTCCATTGTTTTGTCCTTTGTCTGTGAATTTGTGGCGGGTACGTTTGCAAGTACCAGTACCAACACTGCAATGCTGGCGCGGATCCGACATGTCGATTTCGCAGTGTTCATAAATCCCCCAATCTACCCTGCCACTTCAAGGATCACTTCGAGCTCAACTGGCACCCCCAGGGGCAGACTGGCGACCCCGATCACCAGCCGAACCGCCATTTTGTCGCTACCAAAGATATCTCGAAAGAGGTCCGATGCCGCATCCGCAACCCGCGGCTGGTCGAAAAACTCTCCCGATGTCGCCATGAACACGCCCAGTCGAACCACGCGCGTCACGCGATCGAGCGATCCCAGATGTTCCTTGGCCGATGCCAATGCGCCCAGAGCCGCCGTGCGTACCGCATCCCGCCCCGACTCGACATCCACTTCCTTCCCCAGCCGGCCAAGATACTTCGGCTTGTGATCCACGACCGGGAGCATGCCGCTGAGGAAGAGCAGATTGCCTGTCTGCAGCGCCTCGACGTAACTACCGAACGGCGTCGGGGCAGCAGGAAGCTGAATGCCAAGGTCCAGAAGCCGACCCTCCGCGCTGCCAGGCTGCGAACCTCCGGCGCCTACCATCGTCCAACGTGCGCACCGTCGTCCACGTGCAACACCTCCCCGGTTACGTGACTGGCTTCTGTCAGATAGACAACGGCCTCGGCGATGTCCCTCGGTCCGGAAATCATGTCCATGGGTGAGTACGCCTTCAGGTTCCCCTTGTGCAGAGGCGTGTCCACAACACCGGGCGCGACAGCGTTGAAGCGAATCCTCTCTTTCGCGTATTCGTTCGCGAGGCTCAGCGTGATCGCATCGATGCCGCCTTTGGTCATCATCGGAACCGATGCCGGAACTCCCGCGATGGGATTATCGGCCAGCGATGCGCTAATGCTGGTCACACTGCCACCCCTTCCTTGAGCCAGCATCTGACGCACGGCCAACTGCGTAATGAAGACGAACCCATCAAGGTTCGTAGAGACAAAAGCGCGAAGTTCCTCGGCGGTGTACCCCGTGAATGGTTTCGAAGAGAATATGCCCGCGTTGTTTACAACATGGTCGATTGAGCCGAATCTCTCGATAGCCGTTTTCGCCACCTCCTCCGCAGTCTCTGAACGGCTGATATCTCCATCCACCAGCGCGAGATTGGGAGACGGCGAGTACCCCGCCTTCGAAATGCTTCGCGAGGTCGCAACAATGCTATAGCCCCGCTCCAGAAACGCCTGAACGATTGCGGCCCCGATTCCCTGCGAACCGCCAGTAACGATGATTGTCTTCCCGTTTGCCATAAGTGACCTCCTGTTGCCCCCGGCCAAACCTACAGAAGCCTTTCCCTGCATCTTTGACCCGCTACAAAAACCACCCCATGTCCCAGCTTTCGACTCTCCCAGGCCCGGTGGAAACTTCGGACCTTGCGATTGGCACACCGAGGGATCCAATGCGCGAGACCCTTTCCGATGTCTATGCTGGAACCCGGTTTTGTTCTTCAGATATGAGCCGAATCGCCGCCTCGCGCAGAATCGCCGGATGCAGATGGGGGTCAACCCGCTCGTCGTAAAGCCAATCGTCGATTACTGGGGACTCGCTTTCGAGCAGGAGGATTTTCGCCGATCTCCACCGACGGCGAACAAACTGTGCGCCCTCCGCCACCTCTCTTGAGTGGGTATGGAGCATCAAGATTACTAGTGCATATGCGCAATCCTCGTGCACATACATGTCCGCGCAGGAACCCAGAGTCTCCACGATCGCCGGAATGGACCGCAGAAGCTCTAGATGAAATTCACGCAGCGTGAGAGTTGCGTCGACCAGCAGGATCCGAGGTGCGTTCTTCGCAGAAACGATAAGAGACACATCGGCGCCATTCAACGCCGTCACCTCGAATGGACTTCCCAGTTGGGGGCGACAAGAATCAAATTCTTTGCGCGCAAGCCGATTGCTGTTGAGGCCGCGAACAGCGGAAAAGGCGCCCCCTGCAATCGGTAACGTGCTCGTTTGGGATGACAACATTTCTTTCTCCGGATTTTTTCGGTCACCTTAAACATCTGAATGCGATGCCCAGCAACCCGCCGAGCAACTGAGATCGTCGCCTTCATCGAAACGCGCGAAGAATGCCGCCACCAAATAGTGGCCTTCCCCGCGCACCCCAGCAGAGATGTCATTGTGGCAGCTAAGTATGCAGGCGCAATATGAGACGAAGGTATTGATCGATACCTTCGTGCTGGTTTGCGCAATTTTACCGAAGGTGGAATTACGGAGCGCAGTGCCCGCTTGTGGCCTACCTGGCCACGCGCAATGCGGACCCTGCCGGGCGCGTCAGGCGGAGCCGTGTAGCAATGCTCACCAATTCTGCGAGGGATTCGACCTTCATCTTTCGCATCATGCTCCCGCGATGTGCCTTAACCGTAATCTCGCTGATCCCGAGTTCGCTGCCAACCTGCTTATTGGGCAAGCCGGCGACCACTAACGCCATCACCTCGCGTTCGCGAGGGCTGAGGCACAAGAACCTGGACTTCAAAGCCTGGATCTCTGTGGAGCGGTCAAGCAATGCCTTGCTGCGTACCAGGGCATTGCGAATCGCATTGAGCAGTATCTCGTCGCTGAACGGTTTCGTCAGGAATTCTTGAGCCCCCGCCTTCATGGCCCGCACGGTTATGGGAATGTCTCCATGGCCTGTGATGAAGATGATCGGCATCTCATGACGCTCAACTGCAACAAGTTTCTGCAGATCGAGACCATTGAGTCCGGGAAGAGAAATGTCCAGTACCAGGCAGCTTGGAACAGTCGCGGGTGGGCGGCCGAGAAATTCCTGCGCGGAAACGAACGTCTCGACATCGAAGCCTTCATGGCGAAGCAACAGTTCGAGCGATTCGCGAACAGAGATGTCGTCATCGACGACTAGAACAATTGACGAGCTCTCTGGCATTGGCAAAGCCTCACCCCAAACTCAAGTGCTCTTGCATGAGCAATTTTATATCTGCGACATAATTCCGCAACAAAAACAATCATTTGACCTGAAACGCGGAATTCAGCGCCTCAAGCATAGCAGCATCACTGAACGGCTTGATCAAATATGCGGTTGCACCCTGCGCGATAAGCCGCGACCGTAGCACTTCGTCGCGCTGTCCGGTGATGAAGATAATCGGGATCCTAACGTTGCGACGATTCAATTCTTTCTGAAGTTCGGGGCCGCACATTCCCGGCATGGAAACATCGAGGATCAAACACTGCGTTCGCGCGATGCCGTCGGACGCAAGGAACTCTTCGGCAGAAGCGAATGTCTGAGACGCAAAACCGAATTCCTTGAGTAGATCTGGCAGCGATTCGCGGACCGATTCATCATCGTCAACGATTGACACAAGTGAACGCGGGTTCATCATGGATATCTCAGTCCGCACTCGAAACAGATTTCCTCAACGCGGAGAATCGTGCATTTCCCCCAGCGTCGATTGGCAGAGCCAGCGTGCTACCTCGGAAGTGCCGCCCACAACTCTCACGGCTGCCCATCAAAAATGCGACTGAGCCTGTCACCATTGAGTCCCTTCTTGGCGACAACCCTCAAGACCATTCTCCGCCTCGCGGCCAGCGGCGTCTATTGTACTTAGGTATTGGTTGCCGGCCGGAAACGCTCTCCCCCAAGTCGCTCTTCCCAAGCGGGTTTGGTGATCTCGTCACTCGAAATGGAGGATGCGAAGGAGCATGACTGCACTGCGAAATCGTACGAAAGTATTGATCGATACTTTCGTCCAATGGCCTCATCGCTGCGCTTGAGGCTTAATCAGAGCAGTCGGCGAGGCTTTGGTTCAGATCTGTTCCTGATGGCTGCGAAATGGTTTCTTCCTCAACTTTCCGAATTTCATTCGAGGCTCAAGGAGGTCAGCGATGGAGTTACGCTCTGGCAGTGCGAGTCCCGGAATAAGGGATGATAATCATGCAGCCGGTGGAGACTTGGAACTGGTTGCTGCGGCGAAAGGCGGATCGAACGCCGCGTTCGAGGAACTCCAGGGTCGTTAGTCGCGTCGCCTTTATACGCGAATTCAATTCATAACCAGAAACCACGAAGACGCGGAAGACGCCCTGCAGGAGACGTTTCTTCATGCGTTTCTGGCACTTGATTCCTTCGAGGGAAGATCTCAATTCGCCTCTTGGCTAACTAGGATCGCTATCAATTCCGCGCTGATGGTCCTGCGCAGGCGCCGCAGTCGACCCGAGGTTCCGTTCGCACCATTACCGGATTTGGGCGAGCCTCCGCAAACGGTTGAGGTCCGGGATACTGCTTTGAATCCGGAACAGCATTACGATCTTCGCCAGAGGTCGTACGGTGCCTTGCATGCCATCGGCAAACTCGATGTCAACCTTCGTACCCCAATGACGACCTGGATCGAAAAGGAGTGTTCAGTGAAGGAGGTGGCGCGAACTCTCGGGCTCTCCCTGCCAGCGGTCAAGTCCAGGCTCTTTCGCGCACGTAAGCAGCTCAGCCGCTCTACGGCTTTACAGGAGCGCGTTGCGAATGCCGGTTCAATATCCGGATCGAAGCGCCAGTACGTGATCCCCGGCCTCCAGAATCGCCAAGTGCCATATCCGCGTTGCGACTGATCTCGAGCCAAGAATCGATCGAGTTAGCGCCTATAACGGAGCGCAGGGCTGTCTCTGACCCGGAGCGCGGGTTGAACAGCTTCGTAAACTCCATGGCGAGTTTGATTGTTCGGGGCGCCTCTGGGAGTCTGAGTGACCTGTGGCTGGACGAGCTCGCATGCATGGAGTGCATCCCCGGATCGGAATGCTTCAACTGGCGATCGGTCAGTCTGTCTGCGTCAGTGAGACTCGCAAGTCGGGTGATTGCTTCGCAAGTTTCAGGCCCGTGCTTCTGAATGGATGAGTGCCGCTTGTTTCATTGCAGCAGGGAGATCGTGCTCGACGCCCTCACTGATCATCCAGTGCGCGAGTTTCCCCGAGAACTTATCGCTACGGGCTGTTAGGTCTCGGATGGTGCACCATACCAAGGTATCGATCGATACTTTTGTTTAATGGATACTGGTCGGCTCTTCTGGCTTAATTGGACTGCATCGTGCTTGGGTGACCGTGCATACTCGGAGGGATTCTGTGCAGTCATCCCTGGAAAGCGCTATTCGATTCCCGGGTCCGGAGAATTCCCATGAACAAACTCAACGCTGGGAGCGGTACCTTGGAGAGACTTCTATCACGGATGCTGATCGCGGTCCTCGTGATGCTATATGTCATGTCTGGCGCTACCTTTGCGCAACGTTCGCCGGATTCGAGGCAGTCGAATGTGCCTCCCAGCAGCGAGAAGCTGACACTTGTCGAAGCTATCGATTTGGCGCTCAGACAGAATCTCGACATCCAGATCGCCAATATCGAAACCACGACGCGACAGCAGGACAGGGTGATTGCGCGGTCTGAGCTCCTGCCGCACGCGAGCTTCGAGGTGGATGACAGCGTCAATCGTCACAACCTGAGAGCCTTGCTCGGAATTCAGATTCCGATTGCGGTCGTCCCTCACAACATCGGACCCTATGAGGCGGTTCACCTTGGACCAACATTCTCGGCTCCTGTTTTCGATCTAACGCTGATTCGCCGATACCAGGCGAGTGGGCATCGCTTGATGGCAAGCCGTGCTGATGAGCAGACGGTTCGCGAAGAGACTGTGTTGCTGACTGTCAGCGAATATATGGCTCATCTTCGCGCCCTTGCCAGCGTCGCGGCTGCCGAGTCCCGTGTGGAACTGGCGACTCGTCTGGCCAACCAAGCGGATGACCTGTTAAGGGATGGCGTAGCAAGCAAGATTGATGTATCGCGCGCCCGGGTGAGGCTTAGAGAGGAGCAGCAAGGCCTGATTGATGCCCAGCGAGATGCGGACACTACCGTCTATGCGCTGAAGCGCATCTTGAACGTATCCGACAGCCAGCAAATTGAGTTCGCCGATCAGCAGGACTTCTTTCAGACGCCTTCGCTTGACATCCCAGACCCGCTGGTAACAGTCCTCGTGCGGCGCCCCGAACTGCACTCTCTAAACGAGAGTATCAAAGCCGCTCAATTAGCCCATAAGGCTGCGGTGGAAGGGAGTTTGCCTAAATTTACATTCGACGGCTTCTGGGATGAGCAAGGTCAGACGTTCAACACGGCCGATCCTGGATACCAGTATCAGGCCAACATGAGCCTCCCCATCTTTACCGGTGGACGGCTTAGCGCGGAGCGCAAGAGCACTGCACTGGCAGAGCAACGAACGCGGAAACAACTTACCGAGCAACAGAATCTGGTAACGGAGCAGGTGCGAGACGGTCAGATTGAGTTGCAGGCAGCACTCCACCAAGTGGAGCTTGGTCGGCAGGAAGTTGACTTGGCCAACGAGGAAGTCTCGCTTTCACAAGGCCGTTTTCAGTCCGGCGTTACCGACAACATCGAAGTAACGCAAGCACAGGATTCGCTCGCCCGCGCAAACGACACGGTGATCGGTGCGCTGTTTCGCTACAACATCGCGCGCGCACAACTCGCACGCGCAGTTGGCAGTGTCGAGCAGACCTATACACAGCCCTGATCAATCAAATCCCGCGAGAGGACAAGGCCATGAGTCAAGCAGTGCTGAACCCACCAGTCGAAGAATTCGCCATAGTACCCGAGCCTCCAAAGCCCGGCAGGGTCGCCGGAAGGAGGAAAACTCTGTTGATTTGGGGAGGAGCTGCGGTCTTTGTTCTGTTGCTAGTATTCGGAGTCCGATACCTCGTCTGGTCAGCACATCATGAGTCGACCGACGATGCCTACCTGGAAGGGCATTTGCACCCGATCAGCGCCCGCATCACGGACACAGTGGAGCGGGTTTTGATCGATGACAACCAGCATGTTGTTGAAGGACAGACGCTGGTCATCCTTGATCCAAATGACTACAAGGTGAGACTGGATCAGGCAAAAGCTTCCCTCGATGCAGCGGCCCGGCAGGCAGATACTGCCGAGGCTGCGATCCGCTCCACATCGCAGTTCGCGACGGCGCAGACGACACAAGCGGAGGGCACCATCGGAGAAGCAAGAGCTTCGATACAGGCGTCGAAAGCCGCCGTCACCGCTGCTGAAGCTGGCGTTCCGCGCGCGGAGGCCCAGCTTCAAGAGGCAAATGCGACGCTGCAACGCGAGGACACAGACCTGCACAGGTACGAAGACCTCTATGCGAAGGAGCAGGTCTCGAAGCAAACTCTCGATCACCAGCGCGCAAGCTACCAGGTCGCAGTCGCTGCACAAGCAGCGGCGCAAGAACAGGTGCGTCAGGCGCAAGCGCAACTGGTCGCGGCACAGCAAGGTGTCGCCCGGACAGAAGCGCTGCTCACGAATTCCCAGGGCGGATTGCAATCCGCGGAGGCCACAAAGCTCGAGACGCGCGTACGCGAAGGCCAGCATGCAACGGCGGTGGCAGCCGTGGCGCAGGCCACGGCCGCGTTGGAGGATGCAAACCTTCAGCTTTCCTACACAATCATCAGAGCTCCCGTAGCCGGGAGAGTCGGCAGGAAGTCAGTCGAGGCTGGGCAGCGCGTTCAGGTCGGACAGCCGTTGATGGCGATTGTGGAAGACCAGGCATGGGTGGTCGCTAATTTCAAGGAAACGCAACTGGAAAAGATGCGGACCGGCCAGCGTGCCGAAGTGGAGATCGACACCTTTCCAAAGCACAAGTTTTATGGACACGTCGACAGCCTCGCTCCTGGCTCCGGCAATGAATTCGCGCTGCTACCTCCGGACAATGCGACCGGCAACTTTACGAAAATTGTCCAGAGAGTTCCGGTCAAGATCGTGCTCGATCAGGATAGCGTGCGCGGCTACGAGAACCTGCTGTCTCCCGGCATGTCGTCAGTTGTTATTGTAGCCACACAATAAAGGAGAACTTCCTTGGCAACGACAACGATGAATCCTTCGATGGCTGCAAATCCGACGCAAGGCGTCGATGATGCGGTGCCGTTGAAGACCTGGATATGCGTCATCGGAGTTCTGATTGGCTGTTTTTTGGCGGTGCTCAACATCGTTGTCACGAACTCCTCGCTGCGCGACATTGCGGGCACCCTCGGCGCCAGCGCGGATGAGATTTCATGGATACCGACGTCTTATCTGGTCGCCGAAATCGTCGTGATCCCGCTGACTGGATGGCTTTCGGCCGCATTTTCTCTGAAGAAATATCTAATGGTCAATTCAATCTTGTTCGTGCTCTTTTCCATCTGCTGCGGACAGACACATTCTCTCGATCTAATGATTCTCTTTCGCGTCGCCCAGGGGTTCACGGGTGGCGTACTTATTCCTCTTTCATTCGTCGCCATCCTCACATATCTTCCGCCATCGAAGCAGCCGGTCGGCATGGCCCTGTTCACCGTCACGGCCACCTTCGCTCCTGCCATAGGGCCGCTCATTGGCGGTTGGCTGACGGACAATTACGGGTGGCCATTCATCTTTTACATGAATGCCATCCCCGGAGCGCTAATGATTGTGGCCGTTTGGTTCACCATGGAACAACAGCCAATGAATTTGTCCCTGCTGAAACAAGGTGACTGGTGGGGAATCCTCACCATGGCGATCGGCCTCGCTGCATTCGAGATCGTGCTCGAGGATGGAAATCGCAAAGACTGGTTTGGCGATCCTGGGATTGTAAAGCTGGCATGGACTGCAGCGATCTTCATTCCCGCCTTCATCGTCATTGAGTTGCGACAGAAAGAACCTCTCGTCGATCTGCGCCTTTTCGCGCGGAGAAACTTCGGCCTGGGCAGCATCGTCAATGTGGTTCTGGGAATTGGCCTTTATGGCGTGGTATTTATCCTGCCCTTATACCTGGGCCAGATGCACGGTTATGACGCATCTCAGATCGGAACCGTCCTCATCTGGCTGGGTCTTCCGCAACTTCTTGTCATCCCTCTGGTCCCAAAGCTGATGCAACTTGTCGATACGCGAATCATTATCGGCATCGGGGTTCTTTTGTTTGGTGGCAGCTCATTCTTTACTGCTCACCTTGACTCGAACTTTGCTGGGCCGCAGTTCTACTTACCCCTCATCATTCGCGCGCTCGGTCAGCCTCTCATCATGGTTCCGCTCTCAGCTGTTACAACGGCTGGAATGGCGAAGGGACGCGAAAGCGGTTCAGCATCGGCGCTGTTCAACATGATGCGCAATATAGGTGGATCAATTGGAATCGCGGGGCTATCAACACTGCTATCGGTGAGAGAACGGTTCCATTCCGAACGCATCGGAGAATCAGTGACCGTCTATTCGGGCGCCGTTCAGCAGCGAGTGCAACAGTCAGCAGCCTTCTTCTTCTCTCAGGGCAGCGATTCGTATTCGGCGAACATGCGCGCAATTGGCGCCATCGGTGGCGCCGTTCGCCGCCAGGCATTTTTTCTCGCATACAGCGATTGTTTCTTGGCGCTGGGCTGCGTCTTGCTCGCAGGCGGAATTGCTTTGTTCTTTATGAAAGAGGCACGTATCTCGGGTGCGGTTAGTGGACACTGATGTGCGAATACTGATAATCAGCCAGCCTCAGCACATCTCCGAGCGTCTCGTCTGAACCCTGCGAGGTGCTGTTTGGCCGTTATGCTGACTTAACTCGTGGAATGAAGCCCGGGCTACCGGTATTCACCACGTCATTGAGTCTCTGCCTGGTTTGAATGCGGTTTATTTCGTTCAACGCGTCTTCCGGGAGGGCCGTGATGTTAAAGTTTTCACGCGCGCGAGCCGCAGTTTTGGGCGTTGTCAGCAAAGCCGTGCCGCGCTGCACCGCCCATGCCAGCAATACCTGTGCCGGCGTCTTTCCAACTCGTGTGGCGATTGACGAAATGACAGCATCTTCGAGAAGTCCCGGCTTGATCCCATGACCCAATGGCGCGAAAGCCAAAAACACAACGCCCTTCTCTTTACAGAATTCCAGAAGTTCCGTTTCCGGCAGGTACGGGTGTGATTCGACCTGGACCACGGCCGGCTTGATTCTTGCAGATTCATAGATAGGCAACAGATGTTTCAAACCGACGTCGGACAGCCCGATGGCCCGGCACCTGCCGCTGTCCACGAGACCTTCCATGGCTCTCCAGGTATCGAGCAAGGTCACTTCGTTGTCGTAAAGGACGTTGCCGTTTTGACCCCGCGGGTCCTGGTCGTCTCCCGGTTGAAATGCATATGGAGTATGAATAAGGTAGAGATCCAGATACTCGAGCCTGAGTCTTTGGAGACTCGCATTGAACGCCGGCTCAACGCGTTCGGGCCGATGATTGCTGTTCCATAACTTTGTGGTGATGAAAGCGTCTTCACGCGCGATCCCCTCAGCAGCGAACCCTGCCTCTAACGCCTCGCCCACTTCGCGCTCATTCCGGTACCGCTCCGCGCAATCGAAGTGTCGAAATCCGGCGTCCAGCGCATCTCTGGTCGCAGTTCTCGTCAAAGCTAAGTCGGGAATGAGAGTGCCAAAGCCCAGTGCTGGGATGTAGCTCCCCCCGTTATTGAGCGGCATTCTCGTCAACGAAAGACCAGAAGATTCAATCATGGTTGCGTCTCCAAGCCTCCGTGCATCCAGCGGCCAATCTCTTCTCTGATATTCTGCGTGTTATTCGAGGAAGAGGTGATCGTCCCCGCCGCTACCAACGACGTGTATACGGCTTTTTCCGCCGCGAACCAGTCGACATCCGGTGAGCCGAGGGGAGATCCCCTCTGCAGCCAAAGCTTGTACGCCAATCTTTCCACGAACTCATAATGGCTCTCATACGCAAAATCAGGGATGAGTTCGATTGGGTGTGGCCTATCGAGCGGTCGAGATTCGTTCGGTGACATAATTTCCTCCAGTTTGTTATCTGCGGGGGTGATCCCAGCCTCGCCCACGCTGACTGATCAATCGTCAAAATCTTGCGCATGCGATATCCTCCCAGCCGTATCGCAGCCAATATCACAGTTCATCGCCAAGTCGGTGCTTCGTGCCACAAAATGAAAGGAGCCTCAAGCGGCACGAACGCTCCTTCGTGCCGCGGAACGAGGCGCGGCGTATAGTCAGCAACCGGGCGACTTGCGGGAACAGAAGCGCTGTAGGTGATGGCACTCGCCCTTCCTGCTAGGAGTTCTTCACGTGTCATAGCTTCTGCGATTGGTTCCCCGTCTTTTTGCGCCTCTGCATAGAGTTCAACCCTCACGGCATCGGGATCGAAATCGCCGAGAAACACCTGCACGTGAAATAGATACTGCTCCCCCTGTTGCTCGACGGTCGCGGGGCCGAATCGCACTGCTGACCAATGTTTCGCCAGTTCAGCCTGCCAGAGGGCGAGATCTACTCCCTTTGAACCTTGATTCTCAGCGCGCTGGCGAAAGGCTGCCGCCGCCGAGAGATAGTGTTCTTCGGTATATTGGCGGACTACGCGATTGGTCGAAAAGGCCGGAGTTAAGCGGGCCATGCTTTCGCGCATGCGAGCAACCCAGCAGCGTGGAATTCCATGCTCGTCGCGGGCGTAAAACTCCGGGATCACTTCCCTTTCGAGCACCGCATAGAGCTGTCCAGCTTCAGCTGCATCCCAGGAAGGGTCATCCCCATGTTCGCGCCCGTCTCCGATCGCCCAGCCTACTTCAGGGGAATACGCCTCCGCCCACCAGCCGTCGAGTTCGGAAAGATTCAACCCGCCGTTCACCAGTACCTTCATGCCGCTTGTGCCGCTTGCTTCCCAAGGCCGTCGCGGAGTGTTGACCCAGACGTCCACGCCCTGAACCAGATGCTCCGCCATGAGAACGTCGTAATCGGAAAGGAAGACCACCCGCGATCGAACCTCAGGGCGGCGAACAAACTCAAACCACTGCGCGATCATTTCTTGCCCCTCGACGTCCTGGGGATGAGCCTTGCCCGCAAGCACCAGTTGAACAGGCCGTTCTGGATTCGTAAGGATGTTGATAAGCCGCGCCGGATCGTGGAGCAGAAGATTCGGGCGTTTATACGCGGCAAAGCGACGGGCAAAGCCCAAAGTCAAGACATTCTCATCGAGTATCTGTGCGGCCAGCGACAAGTCTTCTGACGACGCTCCCCGGGTTGCTAATTGACGGCCGTAAAGTCTGCGGACATACGCAACCAGATCCTTGCAGGTATTTGTCCGGAGTTGCCAGAGGTCGGAATCGCCGGCGGCACGAATGTCTTTTTCTTTATCTGCCAGGGTTCCGTACCAATACTGCTTTCCGCAGTGAAGTTCCCACAAGCGGTCTGCTTCGACAGAGTCCCAGGTAGGGACGTGCACTCCGTTGGTCACGTGCGTCACCGGCACATCTGCTTCAGGCCACCTGGGAAAGAGAGGCTGGAAAAGCCGCCGGCTCACCTGACCGTGCAATTTGCTGACCCCGTTGATAGCGCCGCTGCCGTGGATTGCCAAATAGGCCATGTTGAATGGTTCGGACGGGTCCTGGCGATCGCGTCGACCCATCGCCAGAAGGTCGTCGACCGAAATCGACAGTTTCTCCTCGGCATACTCCCTCAGGTATCTTTCGATCAGGCTGGGAGCGAAGCGGTCAAAGCCCGCTTCTACAGGAGTGTGGGTCGTAAAGAGATTGCCGGCGCGGGTGACTGCAAGCGCGACGTCGAATGACTTGCCGTTCTCCTCCATGTAGGAACGGGCCCGCTCCAGCACCGCGAACGCCGCATGACCTTCATTGAGATGGCACACCTCGGGTTCGAGTCCCAAGGCTCGCAGCAGCCTCCATCCTCCAACACCGAGCACTAACTCTTGTCTCAAACGCAACTCCGGGCCACCACCGTACAGTTGAGAAGTTATGCCACGGCACGACGGAAGGTTTGCAGGGTCGTTGGTATCGAGCAAATACAATTTGACCCGGCCCACCTGTACTTGCCAGACTCTGATCCACAACTTAAGGCCAGGCAAAGCAACGGCCAGGCGCAGCCACTCGCCGTTTGGCTCGCGCACCGGTCGAATGGGAAGCTGGCCGGGATCATTGAATGGGTACAAAGCCTGTTGGTGGCCTTCGGCATCAATTTCCTGCCGAAAATAGCCTTGCTGGTAGAGCAAACCAATTCCGACAACCGGGACGCCCAGGTTGCTAGCAGCTTTGAGCTGATCTCCAGCAACGTTTCCGAGCCCGCCGGAATAAATTGGCAGCGCCTCGCTCAGCATGAACTCCATGGAGAAATACGCAACCGTCGACACGCCCGAACGTGGATGCGATTTTTGGAACCACGATTCCGACGCTTCGGCAAGTATCTTCTCGCGGTGGAGATCGGCCAGAAGTTTCTGGAATTCCGGGTTCGAGGTAAGAGTTTGCAATTTTTCCCGGGATACGGTTTGCAGCAGAACCCAAGGATTGTGCGTCAGTTCCCAGAGCTCCGGATCGAGTTGCTCCCAAAGCTGGTCCGCCGAGTGATTGAACGACCACCTAAGGTCCAAGGCCAGGTCGGTAAGAGCGTCTGAAATACCTGCATCGAGGGGACGATCATCGATTGTCGAGCTACTCATAGGACAAACTCCTGTCACCGCTTATGTCTTTAGGACTTATCGGTTCCGGTCGCGCGCGCACTGTGAGCCAGTGTCTCTGAGACAATGGCCTGGGCCTCTTCTTCGATCTTTCGAAGATGGTCCTGACCAAGAAAACTCTCGGCATAAATCTTGTAGATTTCCTCCGTGCCCGAAGGACGTGCTGCAAACCATCCATCTTTGGCAACTACCTTGATTCCTCCGATTGGATTGTCGTCTCCTGCATTGCCGTATCCGGCCGCTGTGGTCAAAATCTTCAGGATCGGCTGACCAGCAATTTGTGAAGCGTGAATGTCGGACGATGACAATTTTGCCAGCGCGGCTTTTTGTTCGGGAGTCGCAGGAGCATCGATGCGCTCGTAGACGGGATCTCCCAGCTCGCGAGTGAGGTCGCGATAAATCTCCCCCGGATCTTTACCCATACGCGCTGTAATTTCTGCTGAGAGTAAACAAGGAATGATTCCGTCTTTATCAGTTGTCCATACGCTGCCGTCGCGCCGGAGAAAAGACGAACCCGCGCTCTCCTCGCCGCCAAAACCCAGGCGGCCGGCGAGCAATCCTTCGACAAACCACTTAAAGCCTACTGGAACCTCATAAAGCCGCCGCCCCAGACGAGCGCTGACACGATCGATCATGCTGCTGCTCACCACGGTCTTGCCGACGGCGACGTCTCCACCCCAATCGGGCCGGTTCGCGAACAGATAGCTAATGCACGCTGCAAGGTAGTGGTTCGGAGGCAGCAAGCCGCTTCCTTTGGTCACGATGCCGTGACGGTCGTGATCGGTGTCGCTGGCAAACGCAATATCAAACTTGTCTTTCAATGCAATAAGTCTCTGCATCGCATAAGGCGAAGAAGGATCCATACGAATCTTTCCATCCCAGTCCACGCTCATGAAGCGAAATGTGGGATCTACGGATTCGTTGACGATCGTCAGGTCAAGACCATACTGCTCGGCAATCCGCGGCCAATAATCGATGCCCGCTCCCCCCAGGGGATCCACGCCAAGCCTAATCCTGGCTTCGCGCACCGCATTCATATCGACGACATTATTGAGGTCACCAACATAGACGCTCAAAAAGTCGTGTTTGTGCGTTGTAGGCGCGCGCAGTGCTTCGGCAAACTGCGTGCGCTTAATGCCGTCGAGGCCACGCTCGAGAAAAACATTGGCTTTCGATTCAATCCACGAAGTCACGCTCGAATCCGCCGGCCCTCCATGCGGAGGGTCGTATTTGAAGCCCCCATCGTCGGGAGGATTATGAGACGGCGTGATTACGATACCGTCGGCGAGCCCTGACTGTCGTGCGTGGTTGTAAAGCAAAATCGCGTGGGACACGGCCGGTGTCGGGGTATAGCGTGTGCCTTCGGAGATCATTACGTCGACGTTATTTGCCGCCAGCACTTCCAGCGCGCTTGCGAATGCCGGTTCGGACAGAGCGTGGGTATCCATCCCGAGGAACAGCGGCCCATCGATGTTCTGGAGTTTGCGGTAATCACAAATCGCCTGAGTGATGGCCAGGATGTGCGACTCGTTGAACGCCACGTCAAATGCAGATCCCCGATGGCCGGAGGTGCCAAAGACAACCCGCTGCCTGGGATCGCTCGGATCGGGCCGCAGCTCGTAATACGCTGTGACGAGCTTCGGGACGTTCACAAGAATGGATGGGTCAGCCGGTTTCCCGGCAGCAGGATTAATTGTCACGCAGCACCTCGCCATCATCCGTCAAGAGAATTGCGCTCGATCTGGGTTCGAGCCGGAAACCGTTTTGGCCCTCTATGAGCGGCCCTTTCCCTGGCTCAAAGAGATCGTCAGGGGCGGTTCGGGAAGTATCGATAGCCAAACGCCAGATCTTACCTGTCTGCAATGCAGGAATGAAAAAATCGACTGCATTCGTGCCAGCGTTAAACAGGAGGAACAAGTCGGGTTCTGTCTGTCCGAGAATCAGGCACGCAAAAGATTTCTGCCGCTGGTCCCCCCAGTCGGGAGTGGCGCTGTTGGGGGCAAACCACTTTATCTCTGCATCCGTGTAGAACTCTTCTCTCCTTAAAACGGGATGGGCTCGGCGAAAGGCGATCATTCCCCGAGTGAAGCGGTGGATATCCCTGTGCTTTTCGAGCAGGCTCCAGTCAAACCAGCTCACCTCGTTATCCTGGCAGTAGGCATTGTTATTGCCGCGCTGGGTTCGGCGAAACTCATCGCCGCCGAGCAACATAGGAACCCCGCGAGAGATAAACAGGGTTAGCAGGAAATTCTTGATCAAGCGGGTGCGCACGCCCTCGATACCGGGATCCTGGCTCGGTCCTTCCACCCCGCAGTTGTCGCTATTGTTGGCGTCGGCTCCATCGCGGCCGAACTCGCCATTTTCGTCATTGTGCTTCTGCCTGTAGCTGACCAGGTCATTCAGCGTGAAGCCATCATGACAAGTGACGAAGTTGACGCTCCTTGTGGGTCCCTTGCCCGAGCTTTGGTACAAATCAGAGCTTCCGCAGATTCGGCGTGCGAACGATCCCATCATACCCGCGTCACCGGCCCAGAAGCGGCGCACATCGTCACGGAAACGGCCATTCCATTCCGTCCAACGCATGGAGGAAAAATCCCCCACCTGATAGGCGCCGCCTGCGTCCCAGGCTTCCGCGATTATCTTTACGTCACGCAGGATCGGATCCTCGGCAATCCCTTCAAGAAGCGGAGCTTCGCGCAGAATATTCCCATGCACATCTCGGCCCAGGACCGAAGCGAGGTCGAAGCGAAATCCGTCAACATGCATGTTCATGACCCAGTAACGGAGCACACTCGTGACGAACTCTCTCACGACAGGGTGGTTGGCGTTCAGCGTATTGCCCACACCGGTGAAATCCTTGTAATACCGGAGTTGCTTCTCTTGCAACATATAGAAGATCGAGTTCTCAATGCCTCGCAGGCAGATCGTCGGACCCATTTCATTGCTCTCAGCTGTATGGTTCAGGACGATGTCCAGGATCACTTCAATTCCAGCGCGGTGAAAGGCCTTCACCATCTCTCGGAATTCCGTGGTCTGCCGCCATTGCGATCCCTCAAAGCTGTAGGACTGCTTGGGAGCAAAATAGGCGACAGGATTATAGCCCCAGTAGTTCCTGAGTTTTTCTCCTGTTGTTGGATTGAGCAGTTGCGACTCATTCTCGTTGAACTCGAGAACAGGCATCAGCTCAATCGCGGTTACCCCCAGGTCTTGGAGATAAGGGATTTTTTCGGTCAAGCCGGCGAAGGTTCCGGGACGCTCTGTCTTCGAACTGGTATGGATTGTGAAGCCGCGAACGTGTGTCTCGTAGATGACGGTCTCAGAGGCAGAATGCTTCGGAGGAGAATCCATCTCCCAGTCGAAATGGTCTCGAGTATAGATGCATTTCGGTGTAGTCCCGGCGTTATCGACAGTTGAAATGCTTAAGTCAGTTAGTCTGCTCGAGGAATCGTACCCGCGGGCGGCTGAAAAATCCCAGCTCTTTCCGCCCGCAATTGCTCTTGCGTACGGATCTAGAAGCAGTTTCCGTGGATTGAAGCGATGGCCTTCTTCCGGTTGATAGGGTCCTTCGACTCGATAACCATAGAGTTGTCCCCCATCGATGCCTCGCACCCAAATATGCCAAACGTCACCGGTCCGATGACATACTGGATCCAAATCAATGATCCTCGTCGGAGAAGAATCATCGGGCTCTTTGTAAAACTCCAAGCGAACGCGCGTTGCGTGACGGCTGAACAGAACGAAATTGACTCCGTCTCCTTGCTGGTGTGTACCCCCGATTGGAAGTGGATATCCCGCCTGAATGTCACTTTCCTCGGGCGATGCTACGAGGTCAGTCGCCAGCTTCTCCTTCGTCGCCAATTCAGTCGTTGACATAATTTGCCGTCTCCACCTGTCAGCTCCCAGAAGTGCCTTCCGCCGATCGCAGACTCAAGGTTGCCACGCAGCAAGCACTCCCACCACTCTCGCCAAGGCCCATGCCACTGCACCAAGCTGCGACTTTCGTCAGCTTGCCCTTCGCCTAATTCTTCAACCACTCAAGACGTCGGGGCTTCCACCCAAGAATTCGCTTCGCCTTCGCATTCGACGCCCCGCTCAGTTTCGTCGCGTAATAGACAACATCCTCCCCCGCAATTGCCGTTGCCTCCGCCTCGCTCATGTGTGGCGGCTCTGGAGCGCCCACAGACTTCGCGAACGCCGGCAGCCAAATAGCCTGCGGCGAGGGATCATCGTCCACAAGGTTGTAGACCCCTGGCTCCGCTGTCAATAAGGCCACTGTTGCAGTTGCTGCGTCGTTGACATGCACAAACGACGACACACCCTCGCCCTTACCCACCACCGGATTCTGTCGCTGCGTCACCATGTTCGCAGCGGCCCCACCAGGGTAGTACCACGTTTTCGGTCCGTAGAGGAACCCATATCGCAGCGCCACGCCCTCAATTGCATTGGAACTGAACAACCTCGTCTCCAGTTCCGTATACGTCCGAGCACTCGCTGCCACACTCGGGCTCGCATTTACATCCAACTGAGACGATTCGTCCGCCAGGTTCCCTTGGGCAGCCTTCAGAAAGAATCCACTGGACTGCTGCAGGTACCGCCGAACACCGCTCGCAAGCGCCGCGCGAAATAGATTCCCCCCGCCCTCGATTCGCAGCTTCCTGTCGCCCGCCGCATACTTCGGCATCTCATTCTGGTCCTTGGGCAGCGACGTCAGTTCATCAATCACTATCTCCGCCTTCGCCTGCCACAGGGCCGCCTCCAAGGCCTCCGCATCGAGCGCGTCCACGATCACCGCCTCGGCTCCCTGGCCTTCCAGTTCCTTCGCCCCCGCTTCGCGCTTTGTCATTCCCACAACAGAGTGCCCCCGCTTCACCAACCCCGCAATTAACGGCTCGCCAATTGCTCCGCTCGCCCCCGCAACAAATACACGCATTCTTCACTCCTCTCACCACTCAACAACAAATGCCCAGGCTAAGGCCCTCTTCGCCGCAATCAGAGCACTGGCGTCATAGAACGTTCGGATCGACCTTTTCCTTCGATTCAACGGCCGGCGTCTTCGCCGCTTTGTTCCACCCGTGGAAGCGCGAGAAGTTACCCGCATTCCACGCCTCGCAGAGTCCAGGGGCGCTCAGATCCCAGTCTGGGCGAATTTCACTCGTCACGGCGCGCAGATCGCTCCACAGATCGAAGACCGACGGACGGCCCCAGAACCAGTAGCCGTTATAGATGCTATGGATTACGAGCCCAGGCTTGAGCACGAGCGTATGCGGGATCATCGGATTGTGCTCGGGGTCTGTGTACTCCTGGATGTCGAGATCCTTCTGAATCGTTCGACCGGGGTCGGAAAGGAAGGTCCACTCGGCTCCCAATGACGCACGGAATTCTTGAAGAGTATGGTGATCGTCGGTGGCGATTGTGACGATCTGGGTGTACGCCACTGCGATCCTCGGGTAGAACGCGGCAAGTTCCAAATGCTGCTGATGCTCCTTTGGGCAATAGTGGCCTCGCGCCAGCGTGAGGATTAGCGGATCACCGCCCTGTAGCTCGTTGAGCTTCCGGAGAGTGCCCGTGTGATCAGGCAGTTCGTAATTGGGGAAAATGCCTCCGGGCACAATATCGGGTCGCATGATTCGGTCCCTCCTATTTCTCTCAAAGATCCAGCGTGACACCCGCGCTTGGTTGGGAACAGCATACGAGCAGGTTCCCTGGCGCGGGCGCCTCCAGCGGCTCGGGGTTATAGACAATCGAACCGTCAATCAGACCAGTCATGCACGTATGACACACCCCACTCCGGCACGACCATCTGACCGGGACATCGCACGCTTCGGCCAGTTCAAGTAAGCTCCCGAACTTCGGATCCCAGGCGGCCGTAATCCCGCTGCGCGCGAATGAAACGGGGGGGCCAGATCCGGGCCGCCCTTGTGGCAGATGAGGAGTGTGAGCAACCCGTGCCACACCTGGGGTAATGGCTTCGAGCGAACCAAAGACCTCCGTGTGGACATTCTTTGCGAGCACGCCCCAGCTTCGCAGCCCATCGCGCATATTCTGCAAGAATGCAGGCGGACCACACAGATAGAAGTCACTACCTTCCGACACGCCAATTCTCTCCAGCAAAGCTGTGTCTATGTGCCCAGGAGCATCAAATTCTGCCCCGAGTCGATCGCTTGCAGCGGGCCTGCTGTACACGATGTATTCTCTTCCGCGGGTAAGCCGTTTCAGCAATGAACGCGATTCTTCCGCGAATGGATGCTCGGAGCTATTGCGC
>Ga0302189_10000320_pt1 | contig 40991 bp, 36 predicted proteins | sample II_Bog_E2_2_FD_194551 | JGI IMG/M metagenome (GOLD analysis project Ga0302189, IMG submission 194551) | Peat permafrost microbial communities from Stordalen Mire near Abisko, Sweden - II_Bog_E2_2 | ecosystem: Environmental > Terrestrial > Soil > Wetlands > Peat | place: Sweden: Abisko...
CTAACCTCGAACCTTTGCCCTAGGGTTTTCACCTCTGCAATCTAACCTCTGACCTCTGCAATCGCCCTTCACCTCTGCAATCGCCCTTCACCTCTGCAATCGCCCTTCACCTCTGCAATCGAACCTCTGACCTCTGACCTACTCTTTCTTCATCGCGTCAATCATCACATACAGCTGATTCGTGTCCGTCACCTCGACGTAAGGCTTGCCGCTCGCTTTGCTGCTGACCAAATAAATCGTCGGCGTGTGCGTCAGGTGCAGATTCACAGCCACATCCTTATCCGCCCGCACCAGCCCCGCCAGTTTGCTGTCCGGATCTACCACAAACGGCAGCCCCAGCTTGTGATCCGAGGCAAACTTCTCGGCAAATCCCCGCAAATTCTGCGGATTGATCTCCATCTGGTGCGCAAACACATTCGCTCGAAACTCGTCCCCGATCTCCTTCGAATGCGTATCGAAGTACCGGGCAATCACCGCCGCGTCGAACGACCAGTTATGCATCGGCAGCGGAAAATCGTGCTGCACCAGCGGAATCTTATAGGTCCGCGAGGCCGCCGCCAGCAGCGGCGCGACATTGCCGCATCGCGGACACTGCAAGTCCTCAAAAACCACGATCGCCATCGCCGCCCCCTTCGGCGGACGCAGCGCCTCCGGCGTATCCTCCGCCAAAGCCGGCACACAAACCACCGCCAGACAAGCCACCACCAGCCCCGTTAAAACCAACGACGACAAAACCACCCGAGACAACATTCGTTCAATCCTCATAGTCTTATTTTGGATGCACATCGAACCGCAAATGTCTCTCTATGGTAGCGAATTCGGCCCATTCGCGCACCTGAAGAGCTTTCTTTCGTAATGGTGACCCTATTCGTGTCTTGGTTCCCCCCGTGCACCCCGGAGCCTGCCCTGAGCGCAGCCGAAGGGCACCCTGTGGTCTAAGCTTTCTGCCGACACTGAATCAGAGTTTCCAAACATCGTCACCACCGAAGAGACTCCGGCCCCGTTAACCCTGGTCCTCAACTGGACGGCGGACCTGAAGAAGTAGCGTGGAGCCGCACCGCCAGCCCCATTTCTGCAATAATCGTTCTCCATCGGGTCGGAACCATTGGTTTCGTGCCATCGTACCTGCATCTAGGGGAACTCCGATTAAGTCCCTGGGTTCCCCCGTGCACCCCCGTGTACCCTGTGGTCTAAGCTTTCTGCCGACACTGAACCAAAGTGTCCCGAGGAGCCAGCTATGACAAATCGAATCGCCGTCCTTGCGCTGTTTCTGCTCTTTGCTGCAACCCTCGCAACTCTGCACGCGCAATCCAGCCCAGCCTCTGACTCCAGTTCTCCGGCGGTCGTCGCAACAACCCCGGTAGCCGCAGGTGCTCCCATCGTCGAATACGCGCCCCCTCCCGCCGAATACGCCCGCGCCAAGGCCTATTCCAACTCCCACTATCGCCACGTTTTCATCGGCGCGTTCTACGGATTCCTCATCCTGCTCGTCATCCTGCGCTGGCGCGTCGCGCCCGCATTCCGCAACCTCGCCGAACGCGCCTCGTCCAGCCGCTTCGTCCAGCGCATCATCTTCGCGCCGCTCATCCTGTTCACCATCGCCGTCCTCGGCATCCCCTCCGACATCTGGGACGAATCCCTGCAACGCGCCTACGGCCTCTCCGTCCAAACCTGGGGAGCGTGGACTCGGGACTGGATTCTGGGCCAAGCCATCATGCTGATCGTCGGCACCCTGCTCGTCGGCATTCTCTACGGCGTCATTCGCCGCAGCCCGCGCCGCTGGTGGTTCTACTTCTGGCTCGCTTCCATTCCCATCGTGTTGCTGATGTTCTTCCTCCAGCCCATCGTCGTCGATCCCCTCTTCTACACTTTCAAGCCGCTCGCTGGCGCGCAGCCCGTCCTCGTCTCGGAGATACAAAAAGTCGTCCATCGCGGCGGCATGGAAATCCCCGCCGACCGCATGTTCGTCATGAACGCCAGTTCGAAAACCACCGGCCTCAACGCCTATGTCACCGGCTTCGGCGCGTCCAAACGCGTCGTCGTCTGGGACAACACCATCGCCAAAGCCACCGTCCCCGAAACCCTCTTCGTCTTCGGACACGAAATGGGCCACTACGTCCTGCTCCACATCCCCAAGGAAATGGCCATTATCTCCGCCATTCTTTTGTTCTTGTTGTATCTGGGCTACCGCTTGTCCAACGGCATGCTCGCGCGATGGGGCGCGCAGTGGGGAATTCGCGACTTGCAGGATTGGGCCTCGCTCCCGGTCCTGCTCTTCGTGATCACCCTGCTCGCATTTCTTGCCACGCCGGTTTTCAACGGAGTCAGCCGCCACTTCGAGCACGAAGCCGATCGCTACGGCCTCGAAGTCATCCACGGAATCGTCGACAATCCCAACCAGGTCGCCGCCCACTACTTCCAGAAAAGCGGCGAGAAAAATCTATCCGATCCCGACCCCAGCGAATTCGTCAAAATCTGGTTCTTCGACCACCCCACCCGCCCCGAGCGCGTCCACTTCGTAGCCACCTACAACCCCTGGTCGAGTGGCGAGGAGCCCAAGTACGTGAAGTAAGAAAGGTCAGAAGTGAGAGGTCAGAAGTGAGAGGTCAGATTGCAGAAGTAAAAACCTATCCACGTGAGGGTTCTAACCTCTGCAATCTAACCTCTAACTTCTGACCTAGCTTTTACCTCTTCAATCTGACCTCTAACCTCTGACCTGGTTTTACTTCACATCGCTGATTTGCATATTCAAATAAAAATTCAGCCGCAGTCCAAGGTTCGGCCCAGGAAATTCTTTTGGCAGCGCCGGCAGCGGGTTTGACCCCGTGATGCTTCCCCACGCCGCCCGGTCCAGCGCCACATCGCCCGAGCCGCTGTGCCATACCATCCCCGTGACCTGCCCGTTCTTGAGGATCGTAAAGTCGATCGAATCTTTCCCGGCTTTCCATATCGGCGGATACGCCGACGGCGGCAGCCCTATAATCCAGTTCTGCTTGATGACCTGCAATATCCTCGTGATGTAAGGCCCGAAATCCACACCCATCGTGTCGGTAAGAATTTCCGCCGGCGCAAGCCCCGCCGCCGCCCCATTCCGCCCCCGCGTCAACCCGCCGTCGCCCGCTTGTCCGCTCCCGGAGTACCCGCGGTTCGCCGCCGCTGCCCGCTCCGCTTGTTCGATCGCCGACCCCGCCGTCATCGGAGTCTTGAAATCCGGCATCGGCCGGTTCTGCGGCGTCGTCTGCAATCGCGCCGTCTGGTCGCTCGGTTGCGGCGGCGCAAATCCCTGCGGATTTTCCTGCGGCGCTTGCGGCGCCGGATTCTGCGCCACCTGCGGCGTTTGCCCCTGCGCCGGCGGCGCCTGCACGTTCGTCCCCGCTGCTCCCGGATGCGGGCTCTGCAGCAGCTTCTTCAAGTCTTCCCGATTGATCTGCGGCGCTTTGCTGGTTGCGATCCGGTCCTTGTCCGAAAGAATCTTCGCCTCCGGACGCCGCGTCAGTTTCTGTTCATCCGGCGGCAGCGCCAAAAACGTCGCGTCCTTCGACCGGTCCGCATCCGCCCGAATCGCCAGATCCACTCCCCGGTGCGGCCACAGCGCCATCAGTTTCTCGCTGTTCCACAAAAGAATCACCACCAGCAAGTGCAGGATCACCGACAGCCACAGCGCTTCCCGCTTCCGCGAACGCGAAAGATCGTCCTGCAACTGGATCAGAAGATGCGGAACGTCATCGGGATTGAACCCCCGGTACGCCGTCTCCCAATGCTGCGCGTCAAACAGACCGCGCTGCTCCGGCGCATCGGAGGCTGGGGACTGCGGATCGCGAGACGGAATTTGGGTGACTGGCATCAGGCAGAAACTATCAGCTTAGAGCCGCAACCAAGCCCCAGGGTTGCGTACCCATTGCCTACTATGTTGCAAAAGGCTACGCGCAATCCTTCGTAAAGTTACGTAAATTGTGGAGCTGCGACCGCCATTCCCATTGTCGCATTTTTCCCCCACCCGGGGTGAGTACCTGGGTAATTGCCCACGTAGGGGCAGGCTAGACGCAAGGTCAGAGGTCAGAGGTCATTGCAGAGGTCAGAGGTCAGATTTCAGAGGTTAGAACCCTCAGGTGGATAGGTTTTTACCTCTGCAATCTGACCTCTGACCTCTGCAATCCGCCTCTGACCTCCTCCACACGACGCCCTTTCACCCGTACAATATCCCTACCGGACTGTCCTATGCTTTACCGTAAAACCCAATTTCCTTCGCCGCGCATCGTCGCGCTCGCCTTCGCCCTGTTCGTCGCTCCCACCCTCACCCTGGCCCAGCACGGCGGCGGTGGCGGTGGAATCAACGCGTCACACCCCGGCGCCGGCGGCGGCCGTCCTTCGGGAGTCAGCGAAAAAGACGATCTCAAGGACTTCCATCGCATCCTGGCCCTCCAAGCCACCGCCGATCAGCGCGCCGCCTTCGTCAAGATCGCGCAATCCCTCCAGGAAGCCGCCGATCAACTGCAAGCCTTTCGCGAATCTCTGCCGAAAGCGCCTGCTTCTTCCGCCCTCTCCGAGCGCGCAACCGCCGTCAATCAAGCCCTCGAAAAGGCTCGCGCCGGCAACCAGAAATTCCTGGCCTCGTTCTCTCCCGCGCAAGAATCCGGTTTGAAAGACCTCACGAAGAAACTGGCAAAAGCCGATTCCGACCTCGACAAACAAGCCAGGAACTTCGATCAAGCAGCCCATGCCGCGAAACCGGAAAGCGAGCAACTTGCCGACGCCGCCGCGCTCGAGAAAACCCTGGCCAGCTTCCAGGCCGAGCACCTCTCGCTGGGCAAGGAAATGAGCATCCTCCTTCCCACCAATGGCCAGGAACTCGTCTTCAACCTTCCCCGCGTAATCGACACCATCAAAGCCGCGGGCCAGACCATCTCCATCCCCGTTTCAGGCGTCGTTTCGCATACTTCGTCCGGCATTTCCTCGGGCGCGCCCGCCGCAAACGTCCACAACCCGCTGAGCCTCAGTCTCACTGCCGATCTCGCCGACCTCCAGCAAAACATCGTCGCCGTCCTTCGCTCCCAACTGCCGCGCACTCCCCGTTGCGGCGAGCGCCTTGAGGTTCAGCAAGCCACCCTCACTCCTCTCGTCCCCGCCAGTCTCGTGGCCGCGAACGTCCACTACGAGCGCTGGGTCTGCCCCGTTGGCCAAAACGCCATGGAAGTGTTCGACGGCGATGCCGAGATCGAGATCAAGCTCACTCCCTCGGTCGATCCCAAATCTGGGTTGGTTCTGGCTTCCGAACTGGGCCGCGTCGCTGCCAACGGCTCGCTGCGAGATGCGCTCCGCACCGGCGACCTGGGCGTCGCTTTCCGCGATCAAGTAGCCGCCGCTCTCCTCACCGCTCTGCAAAAGACCGCCGACCTCAACACCATTCTCCCGCCCGCCGCCCGGCAGTCCGCTGTCTTGCAGAAAGTGGAATTCCAGACTTCCGGCCCCAACCAGTTAACTCTGGTCCTCGAAGGTCAGCTTCAGTTATCGGAAGAGCAAATCGCCCAGTCCCAGGCCCAACTCAAGCAGCAACAGTCCGCGCAAGCGCCATCCGCCCCTTAGCAGCTTGCGGAAAAATTCCGCCTCAATCCCGTTTTGGGAAGGGCACGAGTTCCACTCGTGCCGGCACTGCCGCGGGATCAATACCGGCTTCCAGCCGCTGCGGGAATGCTGCCCCGAAAAAATACTTTTTCCGCAGCCTGCTTGGGAAGTTCTGGTTAGGTTCCTTGGGGGCCTCTCCCTGCACCCCCGTGTACCCTGTGGTTTATGCTCTCAGCCGACGCTGCATCGAGACCTTCTCGAAGAGCACTCTGGTTCTAAATGGAGGCCGGGAGTCCGCGTCCGGCCACGCACTTCGCGCAGGGGCATACTTCGCGCAGATAAAACCACGAGTAGATTCCCAGATCGTGGTTGTCGTTCCAGGAAAATTTCACCGCGTACTTGCCGACCGCTTCCGCCGACAGCGCTTTCACTGCCGCCTTGAACATCGGCAACGCTCCGGGCGCAAGCTTCGGCGCTTCGCCCGGCTTGCGTCTCGCCTTGGTGCGCTCGTCCTCGCAAAGCGCGCACGGACAAGCGTCGCGCAAAAACGGAAACGTGTAGACGGACCGGTGCCCATCCTTCCACTCAATTTCCAGGCCTGTCCCCGTCGTCAGGTGAATCACCACCGACTTGGGATCGTTCCCCACCCTGGGCGTGAAATCCGGCAGCGCCATCAATTTCAGTATCGCACGCCCAAAGCCCGGCCTCCTCGGAAGTCCTCGTTCATGCCCACTAGGGAAACTCTAATTAACCCCGGTTTCCCCCGTGCACCACCGTGTACCCTGTGGTTTACGCTCCCTGCCGACATTGAATCAGAGTTTCTCCAGTTTCCGCCGCGCGGCTCCAGCCAGCACGATCAACCCCGCGCCAAATAATCCCAGCGTTCCAGGCTCTGGAGTCGCCACTCCGAACGTTGTTTTGCCGCCGCCGAGGCTGCCCAGATGATCCTGCGACCATTGATTCGGATGCACCGTGATGGTCTGATGGGTGATTCCGCTAACCACCCGACCGGTATAGAGCGTTCCCTCGACGACGCCCGAGAGCCGAAACACATAGTCGAATTTTCCCGGTTGGCTGACCAGTACCCAGTGAATGGGGCCGACAAAAGTCGCGTCAAAAATGATCCCCTTGGGCTGCCCGTATTTTCCCACGCCCGTCACGATGAAGCTGGAACCCTGGCTGGAAAAAGTTCCGCCCCCGAAGATGCTGCCGCTCGTCAGCGCCCCAGTCGAAAAGCTGACCGAGCCCAACGAGTGTCCGCGGGGCGCGCTGATCCCGTTGAAGCCGACAAGCTCCGCGCCAGCCGACACGATGCCGGCGCTGGTGATGCTGACGGTGCCGAAGTTGTTGCCGAAGTCAATCGCGTCCGCCCATGCCGCGACTGGCAACAGCAGCGTACAGAGACCCAGCACTACCGCAATTTTCCTCATGGCTTCCTCCACAGAGCCGGGGCGACCCGTTCTGACACTTACACTGGCAACAACTGGAGTAGAAGGTCCGGGGAGGGTCGACGCCCACACACTAATCCCTTGCGCGCGAGAAAGCTGTGAGTTTTGTCACTGTATCGGGTGACTGCGAGACGAGCGTCCGGCGCGGGTTCCGCCAGGATGGCGTGCGATGCCAGCCGCATCCCTCCCGCTCCAGGGGCAGGCCGGATTGGCTACCGGCCGGCGCGAAAGGTTCTCGTGTAGAGGGGCCCCGCTACCGAAGTGGTCGCGAGATTCGAGAAGCTTTCCTTCCCGCGTGAAAGGACGCTGCACCTGCGGCGAATCGTACTCCGATCCCCACCTTGCGAAAGCGGGGAACGAGATCTGTTACGAAAGACGAACAGGGAAGGCGGACTAGCGAAGAACCTGTGTATTTTGCTGGCACGACGAACCTCGTTGCGCGATCTGGAACCCACCCCCCGACTTGATTCGCGACCTTCCGGGACACGAGACTGGGGAACGCTGAGTTAGGAGACCGGGTTCGGGCACTCCGCGGGAGCTGCGCCAACGCAGCGGAAAACTAGGGGGCAGGCCGGATTGGCTACCAGCCGTCGCGAAAGGCTCTCGTAAAAGGGGCCCGCTACCGAGGTGGTCGCGGATCTTCGAGAACTTTCCTTCCCGCGTGAAAGGACGCTGCCCTATTTTCTAGAACGATAACTGGGGGGCTCTCCCTTCAAACTGATGACCCTTATTTTCTGAGAGTTCCCGATTCGTGAACCGGCTTGAAGGGGGTGTACTGGCACTGCCCCGGCGGCAACTCGTTTACACTGATCTGCGTACACTCATCTTCGTACACTCATCTTCTGCATGGCTGCCGCTCCAAAACTCGGCCTGATCGCCGGCAACGGCAAGTTCCCATTCCTTGTCCTCGACGCCGCGCGCGCCCAGGGATACGACGTCGTCGTGGCGGCCATCCAGCAAGAAACCTCGCCGGAGATCGAGTCGCGCGGCGCGGCCTCCGTGCACTGGCTCTCTCTCGGTGAACTGTCCAAGCTGATCGACACCTTCAAAGCCGCCGGCGTAACTCGCGCCGTCATGGCCGGGCAGGTGAAGCACAAGCAGATTTTTTCCGCCATCAAGCCGGATTGGCGCCTCGGCAAACTCCTGCTCTCGCTCGGCACCCGCAATACCGATTCCCTCCTCGGCGCCGTCGCCAAGGTGCTCGCCGACGAAGGCATACTGTTGGAAAATTCAACAGCTCTGCTCGAACCGCTCCTCGCCAAATCAGGCGTGCTCAGTAAACGTCCTCCAAGTGCGGAGGAACGCAACAATATCGAATACGGTCGCGCCGTCGCCCGCCAACTGGCCGCCTACGACATCGGACAGACCGTCGTGATCGCCGAAGCCGCCTGCGTCGCAGTCGAGGCCATGGAGGGCACCGACGCCGCCATCGCTCGCGCCGGCGAACTCATGCGCTCCTTGGATGCGGACGGCAAAGCCTCAACCCTCAGCCGCTCCCTGACGGTAGTCAAGATCGCCAAGCCCAAGCAGGATATGCGCTTCGACGTTCCCGTCGTAGGCGTAACCACCATCGCAACAATGGCCCGCGCCGGGGCGACCTGTCTGGCCCTCGACGCCGGCCGATGTCTGCTGATCGATGGCCCGGCAGTCACCCAAGCGGCCGATGCCGCAGGCATCGCGGTCTGCGCGGAGTAAAAAGAGGTTAGAGGTGAGAGGTCAGATTGCAGAAGTAAGAACCTCTTGGCTTCTAACCTCTTCAATCGAACCTCTGACCTCTGCAATTTGCCTTTCACTTCTGCAATCTTACTTCTTACTTCTGACTTCACTCAGTCCGCGCCCTGGGATCGACGGCCTTTTGCGGGCGCCTTAATGCGAGCGATTCGGCCGGGGCGTTTGCGCACGGCTTCGCGCATTTCCTGACGCGCGCGCGACAGATCATGCGCGGTTTGCAGGTACATCCAGAACTCGGGAGAGTTCTTGAAGTACTCCGAAAACAGAAGGGCGGACTCGGGTGTGACTCCGCGCTTGCCGCGCACCAACTCGTTGACGCGGTTAAGAGGGATATGTAGAGCGCGGGCAAGGCCGGCCTGAGTCAGCCGCAGCGGTTCGAGAAACTCCGCCAGCAGGACTTGCCCGGGATGCGTTGCGATTCGAAATTCTGGCAGCATGGTTGTGACCCCTTGGTGAAACTCTGATTAAGTCCCGGTTTCCCCCGTGTACCTTTGTGTACCCTGTGGTTTATGCTTTCTGCCGGCACTGAAGCAGAGTTCCCTTAGTGAGAATCGGTGCAGCGAACCTCTTCACAGTTGCCGTTCGCGAACTTAAAGACGATTCGGTACCGCTGGTTGACGCGGACGCTGTAAAAGCCAGCCCGGTCTCCGCGCAGCTTTTCCAACCGATTCGCCGGAGGCATCCGCAGGTCTTCGACCGATGTGCAGGCGTTCAGCAAATCGAGTTTTTGCTGCATCCGACCCCAGAGCTCGCGGCCAATCCTGCGGGCCGCCTTGCTGTCGCTCCCGTGGTAAATATCGGCAGTCGTCGCATCCCCGAAGCTGGAGATCACAAAGATAGTATACCTGAATACCGGGTACTCATGTACACTTCAAGATGGAGAGATCCGGATGCCCAAAGCAGATAAGCTCGAACCCACCCGCATCGCCGATCAGCTTCGCCGCGCCTTCGACGGCCAGGCTTGGCATGGCGATTCTCTGCTGGAAATTCTCAAAGGCGTCACCGCCGCGCAGGCATCCGCTCATCCCGTGAAGAACGCGCACTCCATCTGGGAACTCGTACTCCACATCGCCGCCTGGGATGGCGTCGCCCGCCGCCGCATGACGGGCGTGCCCGTGAAGGAGCTTTCCGCCAAAAAGAATTTCCCGCCCGTCACGGATACCAGCAACGCCGCGTGGACAAAAACCCTCGAACACCTCCATCAGGTTCACGTGGAACTCGTCGCCGCCGTCGAGAAATTCCCGGAGAAGTCCCTCCTCCACCAGGTCCCCGGCAAAAAGGGCGCCCACTACACCTTTTACTACATGCTCCACGGCATAGTGCAGCACGAGCTCTATCACGCCGGCCAGATCGCGCTGCTGAAGAAGGTGTAAAAGAACTCTCGGCAACATCCCGAAAAACATCCCCTTCCGCCTGAAACTTTTCCTGACCCGCGGGATATTCTCTGTAGACGCTGCCATGAGCGATGACCAATGAGCGAATTTCAGGCGCTTTACCAGAAATACGCGCACGATCTCTTTCGCTTTGCCCTCTACCTCACCGGCAATCGCGCCGAGGCCGAAGACATTGTGTCCGAGACATTCGTGCGCGCCTGGACTGCTCCCGGCGAAATCCGGCAGCCCACCGTCAAGGCGTATTTGCTGGTCATTGCGCGGAATTGCCACCGCCAGGGGTTGCGTCGCAGCGGCCGGCTTTCCTCGCTTTCTGGGGAAGAACAGGATTTCCCCGATCCGCGTCAGGCGCCCCATGCTTCCGCGGAGCAACGCGCCGAGCTGGCAAGCGTCATGGCCGATTTGCAGCGGCTTCCGGAACTGGACCGCACGGCGCTTCTGATGTCGGCGGTGGAAGAGATGTCGTACGACCAAATTGCGGTAACGCTCGGTTTGTCGCTGGGCGCTGTGAAAACAAAAATCCATCGCGCCCGGCTCAAGTTGGAGCAGGCGCGGCAATCGCGGAGTTAACTATGAACGTCTCTCGCAATGTCATTCACGATCTCGTCCCTCTCTATCTCGCCGATGAAGCCAGCGCCGACACCCGCGCCCTGATCGAAGAGTTTCTCGCGGCCGATCCGGAATTGGCCGGGGAAGTCGCGCGTTTGCAGTCGAGTTCTACAAATCCAACCCTAACAGGAGGCAACGTCATGTCATTACCGCAAGACCACGAAACACAAACCCTGGCCCGCACCCGCAGTGAACTCGCCCATCGCAGTTGGAACCTCGGACTGGCGATTGCGTTCACCGTGTTTCCCTTCTCGTTTATCTTTGCCAACGGACATATGCAGTGGATGCTCATCCGCGACGTTCCCAGCGCGGCCATGGCGTCGTGGGCGGCGGCCGCGGGCTTCTGGGTTGGGTTCGCCATCCACAATCGGCGTCTGCGTGCCAGCGGCCTCTAGGCGTGGAATCCCACTCATCCCAAGGGGCGCGATGGGTGGGAACCCCCTGGCTTTCACCCCAGGTTGTGCTCACGATGACAAGAGTTCGAGGGGCGTTTCGCGCGGCAATATCCCTTCATTTCTTCCGCGCACCGCTGAATAAAATGTGAAGAGCGCCCGGCTGCGGGGTTCTCCCAAGGCGCGTGAAACGACCCAGGCGCCCTACTCCAGCGCTTCCGGCTCAATCGAAATATTCTTCTCGCCCGCGGCCCGCTTCTCCCAGTACTTCTTCACCCAGGCTTCGTAGCTCTTGCCAGCGGCGGTGTCGCGTCCGGTGAAGGCAATCGCCGCAATTTCAGAGTAAGAAATAGCCGGCCGCTCATTGCTGTTCGCCACAATCAGCCGCACCACGGAGTTCACCAGCGTTGTCCCAATGCGCCGGTCAAAAAGATATCCCGTAACTTCGCCGCCGCCTTTGCGCGTGATCGTCACGTCGCCGCGATAATCGAACGCCTTTTCGATGACCGCGCGCACGTCGGCCTCTGTAGCCAGCGGCGGAATCCATCCCTGAAGATTTTCGCGCTCGAATCCGGGAACGACTTCAAGTTGGTCGTTAGAGTTAGAGCTGGAGTTAGAGCTGGAGTTAGAACCGGAGTTAGAGCCAAAGCTAGCACTCGGCCGCGCCGACGCCGCCACCGCCGCCGTGCCATGCGGCAAGGTGGGTTCGTGCCCATGTTCGCGCCCGCTCATACCCGGCTCTCTTCAATCTGCGCCTGCGGGGCCGCAGGCGCCTCTATCTGCGCTTCTATCTGACCGTTTATCTGCACCAGCGGATTATACGAATGCACCGGACGCACATCCCGATCCAGATCGGCCAGCGCGTCTTTATCGGGATACAAAGCAAACGTCGCCTTCACCGTATCGACAAATCCGCGCAGCGAGCCAAACGTGTCATCCACCGACGAAGGCTCATACCCGCAATGCACCATGCAGTTCGCGCACTGCGGATTCCCCGACTCCGTCCCATAGCTCGCCCACTCGGTCGTCTCCATCAATTCTTTATAGGTCTCGGCGTAGCCGTCCTGGAGCAGATAGCACGGCTTCTGCCATCCGAAAATGTTGTACGTCGGCATTCCCCACGGCGTGCACTGGTAGCTGCGCTTGCCCATCAGATATTCGAGAAACAGCGGAGACTGGTTAAACCGCCACGTCTTCTTGCGATTCGACAACATGGCGCGAAACAACCGCCGCGTCCGCGCGCGTCCCATAAAATGCTTCTGGTCGGGAGCCTTGTCATAAGAATATCCCGGCGAGACCATCATGCTCTCGACGCCCACTTCCATCATCTCGTCGAAAAATGTACGCACGCTGTTCGGGTCCGCGCCATCGAACAGAGTCGTATTCGTGGTCACGCGAAAGCCCGCCGCAACCGCCTCCCGGATCCCATCCAGCGCCAGTTCGTATCCGCCTTCGCGGCACACCGAAAAATCGTGGTGTTCTTTCTGCCCGTCGACGTGTACCGAAAAGCTCAAATACTTGCTCGGCTTGAACAGATGCAGCTTTTCCTTCAGCAGCAGCGCGTTGGTGCAGAGATAGATATATTTCTTGCGCGCCACCAGGCCTTCAACAATCTTGTCGATCTGCGGATGCATCAGCGGCTCGCCGCCCGGAATCGACACCATCGGCGCTTCGCACTCGTCGACCGCCTTCATGCAGTCTTCCACCGAAAGGTCGGTCTTCAAAATGTGCGCCGGATACTGAATCTTGCCGCAACCCGCGCAAGCCAGGTTGCAGCGAAACAGCGGCTCCAGCATGAGCACGAGCGGATACCGCTCGCGCCCCGCCAGCTTCTGGCGCAGGACGTAAGAAGCCACCGTCCACATCTGAGATACAGGAACTGCCATTGGTTCTCTTTCTTCTGCTTGTTTTTCCCCTGCTTGCTTTTCCCCTGGGAAATGTTTCCTCTATTCTACTGGATTCTCCAAGCCGCGCACCGATCTATCGCGCTGCAGCGGCGCCAGGGGCTTGATGGAGTCGAAAAAGCCCCGCCCAAGCAGAAGCCTTGAGCGGGGCGCCTGGGGGCCTTGCACGAAGAATCTAGAGCCCTGTAGCAATAAAGATGTGTCTGCAGATAGGCCGTGTCTTGGCCAAGTCGAAGGGCGTGGTCTGCTGCTCTTTTAACATCCGCCGGATGCGCGAATAGCGTTTTGTATCCGGCCTTTACTATGGCTATGTTGGGCGCGGTCGCAGACCGGTCCTGTCCAGCCCAAGGGTAGACTGAATGGAAAAGTCTCTGGTGGGTTTCCGTGACATTCTCGTAAGAAAGAGAAGGTAATCTACGAAGGAATCGGACTACCTGAACGACTTCCTGTTCGAAGGCTGCTGTTTCTAGGCGCCCTACGAGACGAAGATCCTTTTCGTTATGGTGGTTCCTTAAGTAGCCCCGAGTTTCGTAGTCTCCCCAAGGATCGAGGACTTGAAGTTTCATTTAACGAAGATAATGGATCTGGAGAATGCCCCGTTGGAATGACGTGATAATACCCGCCCTACCAAGCGTAATGAGTAGCTCTTCCACTGGATCTAGGTCAACCACACCATCCGAAAGGCGGGACACTGCCTTCATGAATTTGTCATTCGGAAGGCGACGCACCTCGATCCCGCGTTGGTGTGCAGTTGATTTCGCCCAGTCCGCGATATCATGAGGACTGCCATTCGCGATATTGTAGATTTCCTGATCTGAGAATAGCGGCCTACGAGATGCACCGGCCGTCGCCCCTGTACCCATTGTCATGCTCCAACCCGTATTTTATCAATTTCGTACGAAATTTTCTAGCAAAATGTCTAACACCCAGGCCATAGGCTCACGGATATCTACCGCTGAATCATGTAGTTACATTTCCCGCCCCCTTGGGGGGCCTTTCCGCATTACCCCTCTGAATTCGCGAGCACAACCGGCGGTTAGGTCATTTATCGCGCAAAGCCGGTGCCTGGGTGCGCCTCTTAATCCCCCCGCCCTACGGAATCGACGGCTCAATCGCCACGTATGCATTCGTCGGACCGCTGCCGTAGCCTCCCACATTAAATATGAGGCCATCGACCACCACGCCGCTCGCGCTGCTCTGCGGCGACGGCAACGCCGCCGCGGTTTTCCATTTGTTGGTGAAGGGGTTGTAAACCTGCACCGTCGCCACGGTAGCGTTTGCGGCGTCCATGCCTCCAATCACGTAGAGCTCGCCATTCAGCGCCACGCTGGCGGCAGCCTGAACCGCGGTCTTCATGGGCGCTATGGTAGTCCAGCTATTCGCCGCCGGATCGTACACTTCCATCACATTGGTGGGGACTCCGCTGTAATTCAGTCCGCCCGCCACGTATAGCTTGCCGTTGATCACCCCAGCGGCCGCACCGGCGTGCGCGCTCGCCGACCCGGGCAGGCTGGTCCACGCGTTGGCCACCGGATCGTACACGTCCAAATAGTTCGCGTATCCGCTGTATCCATTACAGGCCGTCGTGACGTAGAGCTTGCTGTTGATGACGCCCGACGCGCCGCAGGCGCTCAGGTGCGACATTCCAGCCAGCACCGTCCAGGTATTCGACGGCGGATCGTACATGAAAAGCCAGTTCGTGGGCAGAGGGCCGTTCCAGCCGCCGGCGACATAGAGCTGGCTGTTAATCACTCCCGCTCCGTCTCCTTGATATAGGGTTGCGGGCATGTTGGCCAGAGCCGTCCAGGAGTTCGTCTCTGGATTGAACGCTTGCAGGTTTGTGAGGGGACCGCTGATGCCGCTTCCACCCGCTAGGTAGATCGTCCCGTTGATCGACTCCGCTGCCGCCGAGACAGCCTGAGTGGGCGGAGCTGTCAGTGACTTCCACGCAGCGTGAGCGGGGAGGCTGAGCAGTAAAACGGCCAGCACTCCGGCAAGCACAGGGTAACCAGTTACGGTACTCAATTTCGGTAACCTCATCCGTGTTCTCCCTATGGCGACTTCAAGAATGCGCCTCGAACGCGCATCCGCGCCTACGCTGCCAAGGCACGCGCAGTTCCAAAATTGCGGAGAGCCGGTGGCTCCTATTATGAGCAGCTTATGACCATCCCTTGGGACGCTCGGAATAAGGGATGCACGATTCTGCATCTGTCCGTCGGAGTGTTTCCCTTTGGCAGCGACGGAAATGATCGTCGGTTTACAAAAAACGAACAGGCCATCTCCTTTCCGCAGACCAAGCGCGTGCATTCGGTAACATGTGCTCCGGGGGGGGGCGCTATGTTTCGGGAGCAGTTTCTACGGGTTCTTGGCCTTCCCAAACGCGCCCTGCGGAGGGAACGGCGGCTGGCGATCGACGAACTTCTCCCGCTTGCAGAAGCGATCGTAAATTACGGGTTAGCGATTCAGGCGCATGAGAGGTGGTCGGGCAACCCGCCGCCCTACACAATCGTTGAGCTTCCTGAATTGGAGCTCCGATTCGGAAAGACCCGGCAGGCTATCAATGACACTCTCCTGCTGTTGAGCGCAATGGGCTGTGCGGAGCCACTCGATCGCCACGGACATTGGAAACTGAGTCCCACCGGTCCTCCCAGCAATCACGTGGATGAACGAGCGGCATAACATTGCCGGACACTGTGCCGACTCGAACCAATCGTGTTCGTTTTTCGTAACGTAAATCTCGCTGCCGGTCCATGCGGCGGCGGCATCTGTACTATTCGGCTGGGGTGGGGCGTTTGCTTTTCGCGAAGAACGGCAGACGTCTGCTGGTCGGGTTCCAGTCTTGATTTCCCATAGAAATTAGCAATGCACTAATGGTGGCCTCATGAGTGCGACATCTTCCGCATCTGCCTTTGTGGGTAGAGTTCTGATCGTGTCCAACGATGCGCTTGCCATCGAGCAAATCACCGACTCGCTGCAACGATTCGCACTGTTCCCGGAGGAATGTCCCAAAGCTTCCTTGGCTCTGGAGCGGCTGAACCAGGCAAAATTCGAGGCTGTGATTGTCGATTTGCGGCTCGGAAATCAGGCTGGAGCAATCTTGCAAGCAGTACGCGATTCCCCTTCGAATAAGCACGCAGTCGTATTCACCGTAAGCGATAGCCATGCCGAAGCTACCGGGGCATTTCGGGCCGGCTCAACTTTCGTCTTGCTGCGACCTCTTTCTGCGGGCTTAATCAACCTCAGCCTGAAAACCGCCTACGGTTTGATCGTAAGAGAGCGACGCCGATACTTCCGCTGTCCGGTTGAGGTCCCAGTGGCGATTCTCAGGGCGGCCTTGCCTACCGTTCACGGTCGCAGCGTCAACGTCAGCGAGGGTGGAATGTCGATCGCTCCCGATGACTCACTGGGGTCTGGCGAACCCGTACAGTTGCAATTTGCGCTGCCCGGTGATGAATTCCAGTTTGTCGTTGAAGCCGCAGTGTGCTGGGCCAGTGAGCAGCAGATCGGAATGCGGTTCACTTTTTTCTCTCCCCATCTCGCCTCCCGGTTGCAAGAGTGGCTTTCTCGCCGATTGGAAGAAACGATTCCGCAGTCGGTCAGGGAGAAGTTTGCCAAGCTCCCGGAAGAATAGGCGGACAGCGTTATGCCGGATAACACGAGGACCGTCCCCCACAAAACTAGTCGAATACTGCGGTCGCGTTTCCAACCGGCACTCCTGTCGGAGTCACCTTAAATTCGCGCAAGTAATTTCCCCCGTACGGCTAATGGGTCGTGTGGCCACGATGGGCAGTGAGCATACCCCGCGTTGATGCTGGTTTACTCTATTTTCCAGGGCTGAAACTGTTGGGGCTTCCCACTTGTTACTTCCCAGATACCCAGAAGATTTCAGAACCTCAAAACCCACTAAACTCCGGACTCTGGCTTCGATTCCCTTCCATTCCAGAGCCGCAATGCCTTCTGCTTCCCACTTGTTACTCTTCGGGTTCCCCGCCATGAAATGAGACCTGACACCTGAGATCTGTCAACTCAGTTCTTCTTCAGTCGGGTCACAATCTGGTCGAAATCTTCGAGCGTTGCATACTCGATCGTGATCTTGCCTTTGCCCTGCCGGTCCTGGATCCGCACCCTCATCCCCAGCGCCGCTTCGATCTGCCGCTGCTCGGCGCGCACATTCGGGTCCACCCAGCGCGCTCCGCTCGGCTTCCGTTCCGGCCTCAGCTCGGGAGCGTTGACATCCATCACCATCTCCGTCAGCAGCGCCACCGACATCTTTTTGTCGATCGCCACCCGCGCGACTTTTACGATCTGATCCTCGGGCAAGGCGAGCAACAGACGCGCATGACTGTATGTCAGCACTTTCTGCCGGAGCGCCACTTGCACTTCCTGAGGCAGGTTCAGCAGCCGCAGATAATTCGATACCTGCTCGCGCGACACGCCGACCCGATTGCCGATTTCCTCCTGCGTCAGGTTGAAGACCTTGCTCAGGTTGCGGAAGGCCGCGGCCTGGTCCAGGCAGTCGAGGTCCTGGCGCTGCAGGTTCTCCACCAGCGTCATCTCCGCCGCCTGCTGTGGAGACACCCGCTTCACAAGCGCCGGAATCGTCGTATTCCCCGCGATCTTCGACGCCCGGAACCGCCGCTCTCCCAGAATCAGCACGTACCGATCCGGAATCTCCGGGCCGGTTACTGTCGCTTCGTCCGGTTCCGGCGGCGCTTGGTAGATCTTCTCAAAGTACTCTTTCGACGCCAGCGCTTCCGGAAGGGGGAGCGTTTTCCCGGGAAGGCTCCGCGCGGGCCGAACCACGATCGGCTGCAATACCCCTTGCGTCTGGATGGAACCCGCTAAATTCGTCAGCTCCTTGATGTCGAATTCGGTCCGCGTCTGGTACGGATTTTCAACGATCTGATCGAGATTGAGCAGAACCACATGGTCGCCGTCGGGCATGGGCGCGGCCGCCACTGCGTGCAACTCTTCCACCATCCCCGCCTGTGGTGGAGCGGCCAGGGAAGAAATTTCAGAAGAAGGGGACGTCACGGACTCGGAGGGTGCCCCATCCTTCCGCGCACTTTGCGGAAGGGTGGGTGCAATCGTCGCCACTACGCGCGGCCCCGGCAGCAAAGACTCCAATCCGCGGCCCAGCGCCCGCCGCTTCTCGGCCAGCTTTTCATGAGCCTTGTCCGGCGCGGGGCTCGCTGCCGTTTTGTCGATCGCTGCATTCGATGTGGTCATTCGTCCTCAGTCTCCCGCACTTCCGTTCGGGTGTTATATCGATCAATATAAATATTCACGTACATCAATTTAAGCGACAGCTTCCGGGCTGGCGGCGGCTCGCGCCTGGCGGTCCAGCATCTCCTTGGCCAGCTTGATGTAGCTTTCGGCGCCGCGCGACCGTGGATCGTAGAGCAACGCCGGCTGCCCGTGGCTGGGCGCTTCCGCCAGCCGTATGTTGCGCGGGATGGTCGTGGAGCAGAGCTTCTCTCCAAAATACTTCTTCAACTCCTCGGCCACCTGCTGCGCCAGGTTTGTCCGCTCGTCGAACATGGTCAGCACTACACCTTCAACCTCTAGCTGCGGATTGAGCTCGGCGCGGATTCTCTCGATGGTGTCGAGCAGCTCCGACACGCCCTCGAGCGCGAAGTATTCCGCTTGCATCGGGATCAAGACTCCCTGCGCCGCGACCAGGGCGTTCAAAGTTAGCAAGTCGAGCGCTGGCGGGCAATCGAGCACAATGAACTGAAAACGATCCAGCACACCGGCGAGCGCATCCCGAAGACGATACTCGCGGCGCTCGGCCGACACCAGCTCGAGGTTCGCGCCGATCAGGTTCTTGTGCGAGGGGATCAGCCAGAGCTGGTCGAGGCAGGTGAGCTGCAAGGCCTCCTCTGCGGAGGCGACCCCCATCATCACATCGTAGACGCTGATGCGGTCGGGATCCTTCACCAGGCCGAGCCCGCTGGTGGAGTTGGACTGCGGATCGCAATCCACCAGCAGGGTGTTGACCTCGACGGCGGCGAGAGATGCAGCTAGGTTGATGGCGGTCGTGGTCTTGCCGACGCCACCCTTCTGGTTGGCAACTGCGATAATGCGTCCCATGATTTTTCTTTTGGTATCGCGGGCCAGAATATGCGAACGCGAGGACGAAATCAATGCCCGGTTTCTGTGCAGATTTCTCGGGCAAGTCCGATTAGTGTTTCACGTGAAACACAATTGCGATTTTCCAGGAGTGTGTGATTCTGGTTTGGAGAAGTGTTTCACGTGAAACATACTGTGGATTCGTGGTGGCGGATCGGCTCTTCTTGGCTCTAGTTCTATTTTATCAATTCTGAACGGGTCATTTGACATCGTTTCCAGATTTATTTTCCCTTGCTGTTCATCGACTTACAGTGGAAACCGTTGGGCTGGGGGCTTGACACCGGGTTGGGGTTGGGTCGGTGAATGGGAGAAGTGTTTCACGTGAAACACTTTTTCCGGTTGCGTCTCATTATGATAATGTAGACAACTATTACCACTATTATAGCCCAGCATGGTTATTAACGGTGACTGCGCTCTTTGTTTAGGCCATAAGATAGCATTTGTTTCCCACTTTATGAAATGTACCCAATTGATAATACCCTTGTTTGTGACTGTGGGACATGTATTTCAGGCTGCCAAGTCAGGCTGGACAGGATTGCCAGCTGGGGGAGTTGGGCGGTGGTTATTAGGACGGCCAGGGTTCCTTTGGGAGCCAGGAGCGCGACGGCTTGCGGGAGGATGGCTTCGAAGCGTTCGACGGCGCGGAGGGTGACTACGTCGGCCTGATGGCTTTGGCGTTTGGCGACTTCCTCGGCTCGTTCGGAGATTACATTGATGTTGGTGAATGTAAGGGCGCGGGCTACTTCGTTCAGGAAGGCGGCCTTTTTGTGATTGGATTCGATCAGGGTGAGGTGGATGTTGGGGGCATAGATTTTTAGAGGCAGAGCGGGGAATCCGGAGCCGGAGCCGATGTCGAGGACGCGGGGTGGATGGGCAGCTTGAGAAAAAGCAGGTCCTTCCCCTTCGGCAAGCTCAGGGTCAGGATGACAAGGCCTTTCGAGATGGCGCAACTGCGAGAAATCGGAGAACAGGTGGCGGGCCAGGAATAGGGACTCGCCGAAGTGGCGGGTTACGATTTCGTCTTGGTGGCGGATGGCGGTGAGGTTGATGCGGGCGTTCCAGCGTTGTAATAGATCGATGTAGATTGATATTTGGTCGAGCTGGAGCGGGGAAAGAGGCTGGTCGAGGAAGGGTTCGAGGAGAGCGGCGATGCGGGCGGTGTCCATATATCGTTACTACTTATAAAATGGGGGAATCCAGTTCGTGTCCGGTAAACTTGGGATATCAACCGTAATCCTTGTGCGATGAAAGACCTATGCTTCGGGCAGCCAAGTACACAGGTGCTTCGCTTCGCTCAGGATGACAGCCTTAAGTCAGCATGACAGCTTTAAGAGTGAAATCGATTTCAACCTAATAGGAGAGACTCTCATGTTTCAGATCCGATTCGCGATTTTTTTGACGCTGGCCTTGTCGTTTTGTTTGCCGGCTACACTTACCGCTCAACCGCCGGAAGGCGAGTTCGTGATTTTGAGCGCGCAATATGGGACCGAGTTTCATCATGTGGATGTAACGCAGCGGCTGCGGGAAGCGGCGCGGCATGAGCGGATGATTCATCTGGACAACCGGACGTTTGGGGTTGATCCGGAAAAGGGAGTGCCGAAGATGCTGCGGATTTATGCGCGCGGTCCGGAGGGACACGAGCGCATGTTCGAGTATCGCGAAGGCAGCGTGATCGACGGCGGGCAGTTCCGGGGCTGGGACCGTGGCGAATGGGGGAACGGCGGATGGAGCGGACGTTGGGAAGGCGGAGAGCCTCCCGCGGGCGGCGACTTCCTTATTTTGAGCGCGCAATATGGGACCGAGCGGCGTCATGTGGACGTGACGCAGCGGCTGCGGGAAGTGGCGCGGGATCACGCGACGATCCTTTTGGACAACCGGCTGTTTGGAGTCGATCCGGATAAAGGAGTGCCGAAGATGCTGCGGATTTATGCGCGCGGTCCGGAGGGACACGAGCGCATGTTCGAGTATCGCGAAGGCACGGTGATCGATGGCGGGCAGTTCCGCGGCTGGGGCCGAGGGGAGTGGGGCAACGGCGGCTGGAGCGGACGGTGGGAAGGTGGAGAACCGCGGTAGGGAGGTCAGAGGTTCGAGGTCAGATTGCAGAGGTGAAAGGCGATTGCAGAGGTTCGAGGTTAGATTGCAGAGGTGAAAGGCGATTGCAGAGGTTCGAGGTCAGATTGCAGAGGTGAAAAACAATCTGACCGCTTTTTGCTTGTGCTTGGAAACAACGGCCCGGACTTTGTCCGGGCTTTTTCTTGGGCGCAACTTTTCGGGGGCTGGAGCGTCTCTACTAATAGTCTCTACTACTTATGGAGTTGCTATGAAGACTTGTTTTTGTTTTGCGTTGCTTATGCTGGCGCCGCTGATGGGGTGGGCTGGGGATGTTCCGGCTGGCTCGGCGGGTTCGCCGGTGCTGGTGGAGTTGTTTACTTCGGAGGGATGTTCGAGTTGTCCTCCGGCGGACGCGATGCTGACGAAGCTGGATGGGGAGCAACCGATTGCGGGGGCGCAGTTGATTGTGCTCGGTGAGCACGTGGACTACTGGGACCACGACGGGTGGAAGGATGCTTACTCGTCCCACGCTTTCACAGAGCGTCAGGAAGATTATGCGCGGCGGTTTCGGTTGAGTGAACCGTTTACGCCGCAGATGGTGGTGGATGGAGCGGCGCAGATGAATGGCAGCAATGGGGCGTTGGTGGCGCGGGCTGTGGAGGATGCGCGGGGACGGGCGAAGGTTCCGGTGCGGATTTCGTCGGTGACGGCGGAGAACGCGAAGACGCTGCGGGTGCATGTCGAAGTGGAAGCGATGCCGGCGGACTTCAAAGCGCGCAAGGCGGAGATTTTTGTGGCGGTGGCGCTGAATCGCGCGGAGTCGCATGTATCGGGCGGAGAGAACAAGGGGCGCGACATACGGCATGTGGCGGTGGCGGAGAGCATCGAAAAAGTTGGGACGGTGGAGAAGGGGAAGAGTTTCGATCGGGAGGTGGCGGTGAAGGTGAAATCCACGGGCGATCTGGGGAATTTGCGGGTGATTGCCTTTGTGCAGGAAGCGGATGCGGGGGCGGTGGTGGGAGCGTCGATGAGTGGGGCGGGGCAGTAAGCGACGGTCCCGAAGGCGAAGGACATACGAAACTGACGGGGCGAAAATAAAGTTGACTGCGCGCCCTTCGGGCCTTCTGCCTTCAGGTCGTCGATCAACCTGTGGAATGCGTTCTGGTACGAGTCGTGGCTTTTCCAGTCGCTGAAATCGGGGATATGGAACTCGCGAATCTCCCTTGCCGAGTCTTTCCCGGTGTCGGAGTCAAAGCACTCCCAATCTCGAATGACGTCAAACGCGCCGCTGAGGTTCGGGACAACCCATTTGAGCGCCTCTCGCCATACATTCCAGGCGTCCACACCTTTCTTGAGTTTTGCGAGATGTTCACCGTTCGCCATGGCGCCAGCCTTTCGTTGGAGCTCATCATAACCTGCCGTGGACGAGGGCGGTAAACGAGATGGGGAAACGGTAACATCCGTCCGCCGCAAGAAGCAGGTCCTTCGCTTCGCTCAGGATGACAAGACTGGAATGGTTGGCGAGTGGCGTGGATTGCCATTCGACCCCTCTTTTCCGCAAAATACTGGGGTAAATTGTGCACCGGACCGGTCGCTGTGGTGAAATAGAAGCAGATCATAACCTCACAACCAGATGACAACCAGGTCAACATCACTACGCCGCAAGCTTAAGGCGATTGAGCGGGACGCTCATGGATTGTGGCAAATCCTGAAGGCGGTGGTGTCGACGGACCATCCTCTGCTGGCGCATCTGATTCCGATCCGGCGCTGCAATCTGGCTTGCACGTATTGCAACGAGTTCGACGATTTTTCGAAACCCGTGCCGGCCGATGAAATGTTGCGGCGGGTGGATCTGCTGAAGGGGCTGGGCACGTCGGTGGTGACGATCAGCGGCGGGGAACCGATGCTGCATCCGCAACTGGACGACATCATTCACCACATGCGGCACCGGCGGATTGTTTCGGGGCTGATCACGAATGGTTATTTGCTGACCGCGGACCGCATCCAGAAGCTGAACCGCGCGGGGCTGGAGTGGTTGCAGATTTCGATCGACAACGTGAATCCCGACGAAGTTTCGAAGAAAAGCCTGAAGGTGCTGGATAAGAAGCTGCAACTGCTGGCCGAGCACGCGGATTTTCACGTCAATATCAATTCGGTGGTGGGCAGCGGCGTGAGCCATCCGCAGGACGCGCTGACGATTGGCAAGCGCGCGCTGGAGTTGGGATTCAGTTCGACGATTGGGATCATCCACGACGGGTCGGGGCAGGTGCAGCCGTTGAACGACGAGGAACGGCGCGTGTATCACGAGATGCAGGGACTGGAAAAACGCAGCTTCACGCGCGTGCATGCGTTTCAGGACAACATCGCGCTGGGGCGTCCGAATCAGTGGCGCTGCCGGGCTGGCGGGCGCTATTTGTATATCTGCGAGGACGGGCTGGTGCATTATTGCTCGCAGCAGCGCGGGTATCCGGGGATTCCGCTGGAGAAATATACGATTTCCGATTTGCGGCGGGAGTTCCATACGGAGAAGGCGTGCGCTCCGCATTGCACGGTCTCGTGCGTGCATCAGGTGTCGGTGCTGGATGCGTGGCGGGCTCCGCAGCGGCCGGCGGCGGCGGGAACGGCAAGCGGACTGGTGCAGATCGAGTAGCGGAAAGCGGCTCTCAGCTGTCAGTTGTCAGCTCTCAGTAAGAACCCTCTCAAAGAACTCCGCTCATGATCGCTGCTGGAAGAACTCTTGGCCGGTCGAGGAGGCCCGGCGCTCCACAGGTTGAGCCAAATCACAAACTGAGGGCTGAGAGCTGCTCTAGCAGGCTGCGGAAAAAGTGTTTTCCCAGTGCAGCATTCCCCCAGCGGCTGGAAGCCGCGGTTGATTTCGCGGCAGTTACGGCACGAGTGGAACTCGTGCCCTTCCCAAAACTGGCGTGAAATCGGAGTTTTTCCGCAGCCTGCTAGAAGGTTGTGGCTACGGAGAAGCGGAAGGTCTTTCGCGGTTCCCTCAGCGTGTAGTTGGAGCCGAGGGTTGAGCGCGTCAGATCATAGGTGTAGTTGCCAGCGCCGTAGTCTTCGCAGGGTTGCGTGCCCACGACGGCCACCGGACAAGGGAACATGCCGCGGGTGATCGCGATGGGCGGATTGGCGGTGGTGTTCAGGCGCAGGGCGTTGTAGGCGTAGTAAATGCGGAACGGAGCGTTGACCACCGGAAGCATCGTCTGCAATTCGATTCCCGTAGACATGCGCACCACCCAGTTCGTTCCAGAGACCGGCTTGAGGTCCTGCGGAATTCCCGTGATGGTTTGCCCGCCCTGACACGCATAGCCCGTCGCCGCATTCAGGATGGGACAGCCGAACAAAGTGTTGACCAGGTTCGAGTACTGGACCGGGTTGGTCTGCAACTGTGAAGTCCGCAGAATCGGATCAGTGCCCATATCGACAAAGGGCGCAATGGCGACTGGGCCGGCGATAGTGATGCGATATTCCAAGTTGCCGTGCAGACTGAGATCGCCGCCGGGAGTCACCAGCTGATTGTAGGGAACGGGGATATTCCAGCAGTTGCTGGCGCAGGATCCGTTGGCGCCGGTGAACACGGGAAAATGGGGATTGGCGGGGACCAAGGAACCATCCGGGTTCCTGAGGGGCACACTCTGGGCGCTGGGCAGGTAGGCGATGGGAGAGACGGTGCGGATGTCGAAGCCGCGCAGATCGTTTTCGCCGCCCAGGTAAGATCGTTCAAAGGGCGGCGCAACGATTCCGCCGTAACCCGAGATAAACGAACCCTGCACGTTGTAACCGAGCGCGTTGCGGCGGTGTTGCATGGGGAAAAACTGCTTGTATTGGACGATGGGGCGGATGACGTGGACCGTGCCTCCGATGCCGGCGAACTCGCCGCCGACAAAGAAGCTCTTGCCTTTGTGGGGCGCGTAGTAGGAATCGAGAGTGTTGATGCTGAAACTGGGAGTGATCTTGCTGGTGATGATGCCGTTGAGGGCGTTCGGTCCGGTAATGCCGCGGAAGTTGAGATTCTCGAACAGCAGCTTGGAAGCGTTGCTGACGGCGATGAGAGACGAGCGGTCGAACGAGTAGGCGATCCCCAGGCGCTTGAAAGAATGATGGAGCGGATAGCTCACGCTCATGGTCGCTCCCTGGCTGGATTGCGAGTAGTTCTGGAGGTTCTGGGCATAGACCGACGGCAAATTCAGGTTCTGCCCGGTCTGGATGGCATACTGCCGGGCCTGGTCATAGCTGGTCTTGCGGGCGTAGACGTTAAAGCCAGCCTGGATCGGGCGGTCGAACAGGTAGGGCTCGGTGAATCCAAATACGAGGTCGCGCTGGCGGGCGCCGAGACTGGCGTTGACCGAGAGCGTCTCGCCCAATCCTAGAAAATTGTTGGTGGCGTAGTTGAGGCCGACAAAGGCACCGGCCAGACCGCTCACGCCGCCTTGCAGTCCGATGCTGTTCTTGCCTTTTTCATGGACTTTCAGGGTGAGATCGACGGTGCCGTTCTTTTCGTCGAGGTGGCGTTCGGTGGTGTTGGGGTCGTCGGGCTTGAGCTGGTCGAAATAGCCGAGCTGGTTCAGGCGCAGCAGGCTGAGCTCCCAGAAACGCGAGTTGTAGATCTGGCCTTCCTCGAGAGCGACTTCGCGGCGGATGACCTTGTCGCGCGTAGTGGTGTTGCCCTGGAACTCGATGCGGCGCACGTAGAACTGTTTGCCTTCGTCCACGTCGATGGTGAGATCGACGGTCTTCTTTTCGTCGTCAAACTTGGTGTCGGGGACGGAAGTAAAGTTGATATAGCCGGCTTCGCCGTAGGCTTTGCGCAGATTCTCCAGACCCTTGGCGACTTTTTCGCGGCTGAAGATGTCGCCGTCTTTCATGGGGAAAAGGTTGCGCAACGCGGCGACGTTCGAGATGGCTTTATTGTTCTTGAAGGTGATCGTACCCAAGCGGTAGCGATCGCCCTCTTCGATGGGCATGGTGATATCGACGGATTTGCCCTGGCTGGGCTGGAGCCAGGGAATGTGGACGCCCTCGTGTCCGGTGTCGTGAATCTCGGTTTTGGGGTCGTCGACCAGGACCTTGAAGTAGCCGCGATTCTGGTATTCGGCGCGGACCCGTTCGGTATCTTCTTCAAGTTTGGTGGCGTCGTAGGTCTTGTCGAACAGATTTTCGAGGAAGATGGAGTGCGGGATGCCGATGGGCTTCAGGTTCTTCATGGCCGCGCGCAGGGTGCGGTCGTTGATATGCTTGTTGCCGCGGAAGCGGATGCGCCCGACCTTAACCTTGGGCCCCTCTTTGATCACAAAGGTGACGGCGACGGCGGCGGGCGGGATGGGACGGATTTCGGTCCGAATGGTGGCGAACTGACGGCCGTGCTCGGAGAGCAGCTCTTTCAGGGCGACTTCGGCCTTCTTGATCTTCGTGGGATCGTACTGGCTCTCGACGGAAAGTCCGACCTTGCGTTCTTTGAAGCGGTCGAGCACGTCGCTGGTGGTGACGGCGTTCAGGCCGGTGTAGTTGATCTCGCGGATGGTGGGGCGCTCTTTGAGGTAGATGTGAATGATCCAGCCCTTGGCGCTCTGTTCGCGCTCAAAGCGGATGTCTTCAAAATAGCCGGTGTTCCAGAGTGCGTTGAAGTCGCGTTCGATGGCCGCATTGTCATAGACGTCGCCGACTTTGGAGAAGATGCGAGCCTTGACCGTATCGGCGGGGATACGGCGGTTGCCATGGATCATGATGCCGACGATGAGGTCTTGCTGGGCTGCCAGCGGGGCAACCAGGAACGCTAGCGCCAATAAGACGAGGAGACAATTCCAGACGGAAGGGCGCTTCCAAACACCTGTGGCGGAAGAAGTTGGAGACCAAGTGAGGTCTTCCGATTGGTCCCCCCGGGGTGCCAGGTCACGGCCGAGACGCGGCGGGCGCGCAGGAATAGCATGATGACGACGATGAATCGCTACTACCTCGAAAAACTAGAGTCAGGAAAACGGTAATTATACGGTAGAGAGCGAGAACCGTCCAAGGCGGAGGAGATCGCCCCTGGCTTTTAGCTTCTGGCTTTCAGCTAAGAGCCAAAGACCGCGAGCCAAAAGCGGTTTCCTCCTTGAATTCTTGTCGAAAAGTCACGCCCGAAAAACTTCTACTTCAACACAGACGGAATAGAACGTCGCCGCGTTGCCCAGGTCGGTAAGTTTTTCTGAGGTGAGCACGTTAATATTGCCGCCGCCGGGGCTGAATCGCGCCCAATCGAGCCGGGCGGCGACCACGCCGGGAGGGACCGCGCCATCGACTCGCGCACGGAGGACGATCTCGCCGCGCGCGTTGAAGGCGCGAATGCGGTCGCCATCGCGCACTCCCCGCGCCTGGGCGTCGCTGTGGTGCATCTCGAGATCGCCCATCCAAGGCTCCATTTGGCGGACGGAGGGAATGTTGGCGAATGACGAATTGAGATGGTTGTCCGGTTTGCGTGCGAGCAGTTCGAGCGGGAACCCGGAGGCTTTCGAGCTCGATCCATGCCGCGATTCCTCGGGCGGAGCGAAGGCGACCACGGGGTCGAGGCCTTGCTGCCTTAAAGCCTCGCTGTAAAACTCGGCCTTGCCGCTGGGAGTGGGGAAGTTGCCCTGGGCGAAAGGGAGAAAGGGTGCGAAATTTTCTGCTCCAGGCGAACTGCGCTCGGCGGGGCCGAAACTCAAGCGAATGAAAGGCTCTTTTTCCAACCTCTCACGCGTAATGCCTTGCAGCAGCGGGTTGGGGGAATCCAGGGCGCGGTCGATCATGGAATCCACGGTTTCGCGGAAGCATTCGTCGTCGAAGCCCATGCGCCCGGCGAGCGCGCGGAACAGGTCGACGTTGGAGCGGCATTCGCCGAGGGGATCCATCGCCTGGTTCGAAATTTGGAGGTAGTAGTGGCCGTAGGCGGTCTGTAGGTCTTTGTGTTCGAAAAAGGTTGTGGCGGGGAGCACGATGTCGGCGTAGTCGGTGGTGTCGGTGAAAAACTGCTCGTGGACCACGGTGAAAAGGTCGGGCCGCTTGAGTCCGCGGACGACTTCATTGTGGTTGGGGCAGACCGCTGCCGGATTCGAACTGTATACGAACAGCGCCTGGATCGGCGGCGCGGTCAGAGTGTTGAGTGCGCGGCCCAGTTGCACCATGTTGACGACGCGGGCGGGACGTCCCAGGGATTTCTGCATCAGCTCGGGCATCTTGAGCGCTTCGGTGTTCAGGCCGAAAGCACCGCTGGTCGAGAGCTGGAGGCCACCGCCAAGTTCCTTCCACGATCCGATGAGACAGGGCAGCATGGTGACGGCGCGCATCGCCATACCGCCTCCGTCGGAGCGCTGAATGCCGTAGTTGACGCGGATTACGGACGGCCGCACGGTGGCATATTCGCGGGCGAGTTGGCGGATGTCGGCGGCGGAAATGCCGGTCCAGTGGGCGACTTTCGCGGGCGGATACTGCTGGGCGCGAGCCTTCAGGTCTTCGAAGCCAACTGTGTAACGAGAGACGTAGTCGGCGTCGAACAGATTTTCGCTGATGATGACGTGCATCATGCCCAGAGCCAGCGCGGCATCGGTGCCAGGATTGATGGGCAGGTACCAGTCGGCCAACTTCGCGGTGCGCGTGCGGTACGGGTCGATGACGACCAACTTCGCGCCTTTGCGGCGAGCTTCTTCGATGAAGGGCCAGAGGTGAACGTTGTTGCCATGGATATTCGAGGCCCAGGCGATGATGTAGCGCGAATGCACGAACTGTTCCGGCTCGGTGCCCATTTTGATGCCGATGACGGATTGCAGACCGAGTTCGCCGGCGTCGGAGCAGATGGTGCGCTCCAGTTGCGAAGCGCCCAGACGGTGGAAGAAACGGCGGTCCATGGAAGCGCCGTTGAGCGCGCCGAGGGTGCCTCCGTAGGAATAGGGCAGGATGGCTTCGGGGCCGTGTTGGGCGATGATGCTTTCGAATTTTTGTTTGATTTCGTCGAGGGCTTCGTCCCAGGTGATGCGCTGGAAGGCTTGTGTGGCGCGGGCGCCGTCGCCCGCGACCGCCGGGTGCGTCACCGGTCCCTTCGGCGTTACCCGCCGCATGGGATAGAGCACGCGATCTGGGGAGTACACGCGGTCGAGATACTTGGCGACTTTGGCGCAGAGGAATCCGCGGGTGACGGGGTGGTCGGGATCGCCCTGAATGCGGGTGGCGCGGCCGTCTTCGATGGTGATGAGGACGCCGCAAGCGTCGGGACAGTCGTGCGGGCAGGCGGCGTGGACGACGCGCTTCATAAAGTCAGTACCCAGTTGCCAGTACTCAGTACCCAGAAAACCGGAATCTGGGTACTGGCAATCGGGTACTGGGTACCGATTCTACTTGAATTCCAGCACTTCTTTTTCTTTGCCCTTGCTCATTTCTTCCATCTTTTTGATTTCGTCGTCGGTGAGCTTCTGGATTTCGTCCATAGCCCGCTTTTCATCGTCCTCGGAAATTTTCTTGTCTTTCATCGCCTTCTTGATGGCGTCATTGCCGTCGCGGCGGACATTGCGGATCGCGGTGCGGTGCTCTTCGAGAATCCGGTGCAGGTGCTTGACCATGTCTTTGCGGCGCTCTTCGGTGAGCGCAGGCACGGGCACTCGGACCAGTTTGCCGTCGTTCATTGGATTTAGGCCAAGGTCGGCGCTGCGGATGGCCTTTTCGATCGCTCCAAGCTGCGACGTGTCGAAGGGCTGCACGGTGATCATCTGCGGCTCGGGAGCGTGAATCTGCGCGACCTGGTTGATCGGCATCTGCGACCCGTAGTAGTCGACGGAAACGGTGTCGAGCATGTGGACGTTGGCGCGCCCGGTGCGAGTGGCCGCCATTTCGCGGCGGAAGTCTTCCACCGCTTTATCCATGCGCGTCTTGAGTGTTGCGTAGACTTCTTTCAGGGCGGGATGAGGCATAGCTTGGAGGCTCCTAAGTATGCATTTGGAATCGAAACCGTAGATTATATCCGAGGTCAGAGGTGAGAGGTCAGATTGCAGAGGTTAGGACCCTGGGGTTTTACCTCTGCAATCTGACCTCTCACCTCTGACCTTGCTCTACGCGCTGACCAGCGAGCCGATTTTTTCGCCGAGGACTACGCGGCGAATATTGCCGTGGTGGTTCAGGTTGAAAACGATGATGGGCAGGTTGTTGTCTTTGCACAACGAAATCGCGGTCGAATCCATCACCTTAAGGCCTTGCCGCAATACGTCCATGTAGGTGAGCTGGGCAAACTTCTTGGCGTCCTTCACCTTCATGGGGTCGGCGTCGTAGATGCCGTCCACCTTGGTGGCTTTGAGGATGGCATCGGCTTTGATTTCCATGGCGCGGAGCGAGGCCGCCGTATCGGTCGAGAAATATGGATTGCCGGTGCCGCCGGCGAAGATGACGACGCGTCCTTTTTCGAGGTGCCGCATGGCGCGGCGGCGGATGAAGGGCTCGGCAATCTGGTGCATCTCAATCGCGGTCTGCACGCGGGTAAAGACGTTCTGCTTTTCGAGGGCGTCCTGTAAGGCGAGCGAATTGATGACGGTGGCGAGCATGCCCATGTGATCGGCGGAGACGCGGTCCATGTCCTTAGCCTGGTCGGCGACGCCGCGAAAAAAATTGCCTCCACCGACGACGATTGCAAGCTGGATGCCCAACTGGTGAACGTCGGCAAGTTCGGCCGCGACTTCATGAATGCGTTTGGTGTCGATGCCGAAGCCTTGATCGGCGGCGAGGGCCTCGCCGGAGATTTTTAGAAGAATGCGCTTGAAGATGGGAGTCGGCATGGAAAGAGCAGGTCCTTCGCTTCGCTCAGGATGACAATCCACTACCAGGGAAGCATAAATCAAAAGGGGCGCCGCAGCGCCCCTGAAATATTCGGTTGCTACTTGGCAGGCGGAGCTTCGCCGCCGTCGTCCGGCTTGGCGCTGACGAAAGCAACGGTCGCGGTCGCGTCGCCGACCTTGAACCGGGCAAATCGCCGCACTACGATGTTCTCGCCCAGCTTGCCCACCTTGGCGGCGATCAACTGCGAGATGCTGGTGGTCTGGTCTTTAATGAAGGGCTGCTCGAGCAGGCAGACCTCTTCGTAGAATTTTTCCATCATGCCTGCGACCATCTTTTCCGCGATGTTAGCAGGCTTGCCGCTGGCGATGGCCTTGGCGAGATAGATGTCCTTCTCGCGGGCGTAGTCTTCCGGGGTGACGTCTTCCTTCCGGACGAATTTCGGATCGCTGGCCGCAATGTGCATGGCAATGTCGTGGACCAGTTCTTTGAAGTCCTCGGTTCGGGCGACGAAGTCGCTCTCGCAGTTGACCTCGACCAGCACGCCGATCTTGCCGCCGGCGTGAATGTAGTGGGCCACCGAGCCTTCGCTGGCGACGCGCGCCGCTTTCTTGGCGGCGACCGAAACGCCCTTCTTGCGCAGCACGACGACGGCCTGTTCCATGTCGCCTTTGGCTTCGGTCAGGGCGTGCTTGCAATCCATCATCGGCGCTCCGGTTTTTTCGCGGAGCTCTTTCACTTGTGCAGCGGAAATGTTTGCCATAGCAGTGCTCATAGAACCTCAGAGTCCAGGTTTCAAAGTTTCAAGGTTTCAGAGTTTCAAGGAGGGTCAGTCGGAGGGCCACACTGAGGACTAATCAAGGTTGCAACCTTGAAACTTTGCAACCCTGAAACCTTGAAACCTGCGTTTTGCTAGAACCGGCGCGTTTCAGCCTGTAGTTCGTCGACGTCTTCGGTGGCGGGGGAAGGACGCTTACGCGTTCCCTTGCCCAGCACATCTTCCATGCGGATCTCTTCCCCTTCGGGGCTGGCGCCTTCCGGACCCGCGGCCGGAGCGGCGGGTGCGCCATCGACGACAGCGGGTTCGGCGACCAGTTCCTCCGCAGCCGGAGCTTCCACCGCCGGAGCGGCCTCTGCCACGGCCTGAATGTCCGCCGCGTTCTTGTCGTCCCGGGAGTGCACGCCTTCGGCGATCGACTCCGAAATCTTCGAGGTAAACAGGCGGATCGCCCGCAACGCGTCGTCGTTGCCCGGAATCACGTAATCCACTTCGCTCGGATCGCAATTGGTGTCGACCACGGCAACGACCGGAATGCCCAGTTTGCGCGATTCGCGCACTGCAATCTGCTCTTTATTGGAATCGATCACGAAGATCGCATCCGGCAGGCGCGTCATGTTCTTGATGCCGGCGAGGTTGGCCTGCAAGTGCTTGCGCTCGCGCTCAAGCTTGATGACTTCTTTCTTGGGAAGCAGATCGTAACGGCCGTCGGTGGCCATTTCGTCGAGCTCCTTGAGGCGCTTTACGGATTTTTGAACGGTGATCCAGTTGGTGAGCAAGCCGCCCAGCCAACGCTGGTTGACGTAGAACATGCCGCAGCGCTGCGCCTCTTCGGCGATCGCGTCCTGCGCCTGGCGCTTGGTGCCCACGAAGAGGATGATTCGCCCCTCGGCGGCCAGATCCTGCACAAATTTCGACGCTTCCTTGAACATCTTCAGCGTCTTCTGCAGATCGATGATGTAAATGCCATTGCGCTCGCCAAAGATGTACTCCTTCATCCTTGGGTTCCAGCGCTTCGTCTGATGCCCGAAGTGAACGCCTGCTTCGAGCAACTCCTTCATCGTGATATTCGCCAATCAACCTCCTCGGTTGGTCTGCATCCGGGGTGTATCAGTTGCCAGTAACCAGTAACCAGTTGCCAGTGAGATCCAACAGAAACTGGCTGCTGGCAACCGGCAACTGCATTTTCCGGATTGCCATTCCCGTCCACCCCGCCTCGGGAGGTGGGGGGATGAATTGAACACAAAAAACAGCTCTCAGCTGTCAGTTCTCAGCTGTCAGTAGACCCCTGACAACTAATTCCAAACCTTACCGCTTGCTGAACTGGAAGCGCTTGCGTGCGCCCTTCTGTCCGTACTTCTTGCGCTCTTTGGCGCGCGGGTCGCGGGTCACCATGCCCTCGGCCTTGAGTTGCTTGCGCAGTTCGGCGTTGAACAGCATGAGGGCTCGTGTGATTCCCAGGCGCACGGCATCGGCTTGTCCCGCGACTCCGCCGCCGCAGACATTGGCCAGCACGTTAAAAGTAGCGCCCGTATCGGTCGAGACCAGCGCCCGCTTCGCGGCGATGCGCTGCGAGGGCGTCACAAAGTACTCGTCGAACGCCTTGCCGTTGACCTTGAACTCGCCGCTGCCAGGACGAAGAAACACACGCGCGATCGCCGTCTTGCGGCGTCCGGTTCCGTAATATTGCACTAGCTCTGCCATTTCAGCCCTCAGCACTCTGTCTTTAGCTTTCCGCTAACCCAGGTGCCTGTTACCTTTCGAAGTTTTGCTTGCCCGTATTCCTGAGGCCTAAGCCTTGAAACCTTGTCCCACGGCAAACACCTTCACTTCCGGCTTTTGCGCTTCGTGGGGATGCTTGTCGCCGCGGTACACCTTCAGCTTGGTGAACATCTGCTTGCCCAGTTTGTTCTTGGGAAGCATGCGCGACACCGCGTCTTCGATGATCAGCTCCGGCTTACGCACCAGGCGCTTCTTCATTTCTTCGGCGCGAATGCCGCCCGGATAGCCGGTGTAGTGGTGGTACATCTTCTGATCCGCTTTCATGCCGGTGACCTTGATCTTTTCGGCGTTGACGATCACCACGTGGTCGCCGGTATCGATAAACGGCGTGTACTTGGGGCTCTCTTTGCCCATCAAAATGCGGGCCACGCGCGAGGCGAGACGGCCGAGCGGAAGGCCGGACGCATCCACCACAAACCACTTACGCGCAATATCTCCCTCTTTCGGGAAATAGGTTGACATTGGAACTCTCCCAGAAAATAAAAGAACGCTATAACCACGAAGACCGCTGAGTGCCCTGATCTATATCGACATCCACGCAGAACGCGCGCTAGGTGTTCCCGGCGGGCAGCCGCAGGACTTCCAAAGAGGTTTAGGATAGCCCAGCGCCGGCAGCCTTGTCAACGACTTGTGGACCGACTTGTGGCCGTGTGCTCCTCGAACTCTATAATCTCATCGATGCTCGTCTCCGAGTTTCACTACGATCTGCCGCCGGAACGCATTGCGCAGGAGCCGCTGCCGGATCGCGCCGGGTCGCGCCTGCTGCATGTGACCCGGCAACTCGGGCGCTGGCAGGATCGAAGTTTTCGCGAATTCCCCGCACTGTTGCGGCCGGATGACCTGCTGGTGGTGAACAATACACGGGTGTTCCCGGCCCGGCTTTTTGGCCACCGCAGCGGCGAGCGAGCCCAGGCCGTGGGCCAGCACAATCCGGCGGCGCGGGAGTACCTGCGGGGGCAGGTTGAAGTTCTGTTGACCCGCCGGGTGACGGACGATCCGAACTCAAACGACCAGAATGACTGGGGGTGCCTGGTGCGGCCCGGGCGGAAGATTGGTATCGGGGAAAAGCTCTACTTTGGCGATCCGCCAGCGTTGGAAGCCGAGGTCATCGAGCGCGGCAGTTTCGGAGAGCGGCGCATCCGCTTCGCTCCGGTCGACGATTTCATGGCATGCCTCGATCGCATCGGTCACGTGCCGCTTCCGCCCTATATTCATAGGGAGCATGATCGCGACGGCCGGGCAGCGGACAGGGATATGGATAAGGAGCGCTACCAGACCGTATACGCCCAGGCGCCGGGGTCGAAGGCAGGGTCGGTGGCGGCTCCCACGGCCGGGTTGCACTTCACCCCGGAGATTCTGGCGGAGATTCGTGAACGGGGCATTGAAATTGCGGAGATCGCGTTGCATGTCGGGCTCGGAACTTTTCAGCCGGTACGAGTGGAAAGAGTGGAGGACCACAAGCTGCATCGTGAGCGCTACGAAATTTCAGCGGAAGCGGCACAGGCGATCAATCGGGCGAAAATCGAGGGGCGGCGGGTGGTGGCCGTGGGAACCACCACAGTCCGCACGCTGGAGCACGCCGCAGAATTTGCAACCAAGCTCGCAGGCAAGCGATCCGAGGAGCGAACCAGAGGAGTCCCGATCGAAGCCGGTCGAGGCGATGCCGACGTCTTTCTCTATCCTGGCCATCGCTTTCGCATCGTGGACGCGCTGCTGACAAATTTTCATCTGCCGCAATCGACGCTGCTGATGCTGGTGTGCGCCCTCGGCGGGAAAGATCTCGTGATGGACGCCTACCGGCACGCGGTCGAGGCCGGATACCGCTTCTATTCCTATGGCGATTGCATGTTCGTGGAGTAGCGGTAAACTTGTTTCAGGTTGATCTCTCTCCGCATGCATTGCCGATTCGCCACGATTGCCGCCATTTCCATGGTTCTAGCTTTCATGACTCTAACTTTCATGACTCTAACGTTCGCAGCGCAGGCGCAAACCAAATCTGCGCCAGCGGCGAAGCCGGCCGCTCCCAGCGAAGATGCGCAACTCTACCGCAACACGACTTTCGGATTCCGCTATCCCATCCCCTACGGCTGGGTGGATCGCACCAAGGAAATGCTGGAGGGCAACGACGCCAAAAAAGGAGACCTGCTGCTCGCGGTCTTCGAGCGCCCTCCCGATGCCACCGGAGACACCATCAATTCCGCGGTTGTGATCGCCTCCGAAAGCGCAGCGTCCTATCCCGGCCTCAAGACAGCCGAGGACTACCTGGGCCCGCTCACGGAGCTTGCAACCGCAAAAGGCTTCAAGGCCGTTGGTGAACCGTACTCACTGGAGGTGGAATCGCGGCAACTGCTGCGCGCCGATTTCGTCAAAGTGCGAAGCGACAAACTCGCCATGCGCCAGTGCACGCTCGTACTGCTGGCGAAGGGTCAGATCGTCTCTTTCACCTTCATCGCGGGCAGCGATGAGGAACTTGACGATCTCATGGACGGTCTCCATTTCGTCGCTGCGAAAGCATCCGCTCACTAGACTTCGCCCCAGCCACTTCGGACTCGCGCCACTCGAAAAGCACCCTCCCTAACCACAACAAAAAACTCCGTTTACGGTCTCGGTTCCGGCCTCAGAATGGCCGCGCTTTGTGTTAAAATAACGACAGCTTTGGTGACACCTAAATAGCAGAAAATTCAATAAGTTGAGGTCACCCAACTAACTCCGGAATCGCCCCCACCAGCCAGGCGCATGATCCGGCTTTCTCCACGGAGCAGAATGGCCACAAAAGAATTGCACCCCGAACTCATGGACGCTAAGAACGACGCGAAGAACACCGATCCTAAGAAGAACGGCAAACCCGCCAACGGCGACTACACCGCCGACTCCATCAAGGTCCTCGGCGGCATGGAAGCCGTCCGCAAACGTCCCGCCATGTACATCGGCTCGACCGGAGAAATGGGTCTGCATCATCTCGTTTACGAAGTCGTTGACAACTCCGTTGACGAAGCGCTCGCCGGACACGCCGACAAGATCGAAGTCACCATTCACCTTGACAATTCCATCACCGTGATCGACAACGGACGCGGCATTCCGGTCGACAACATGGATATCGACGGCGAAAAAATTCCCGCCGCGCAAGTCGTCATGACCACGCTGCACGCCGGGGGCAAGTTCGACAGCAACTCCTACAAAGTTTCGGGAGGCCTGCACGGCGTCGGCGTGAGCTGCGTGAACGCGCTCAGTGAAGAACTCGATCTGGAAATCTGGCGCGACGGTTTCACCTGGGAGCAGACTTACTCCAAGGGCGAGCCCACCAGTAAACTCAAGAAAGCGGGAGCCAGCAAGAAGCGCGGCACCCGCGTCCACTTCATTCCCGACAAGACGATTTTCACCGCCACCGAATACAACTTCGATACGCTTTCGCAGCGCCTGCGCGAACTGGCATTTCTAAATAAAGGCCTGGTCATCACGCTCACCGACGAGCGCCAGACCGACTCCAAGACCGGCGAAGCCAAGCGGGCCGAGTTCAAGTACACCGGCGGCATCGTCGAATTCATCAAGCACCTCAATCGCGGCAAGTCCGTTCTGCACGACAAGCCCATCTACATGGAAGCCGACAAAGATAACGTGCACATCGAAATCGGCCTGCAATATAACGACGCTTACTCGGAATCGGTTTTCAGTTTCGCCAACAACATCAACACCGTCGACGGAGGCACGCATCTCTCCGGCTTCCGCACCTCGCTGACCCGCACCATCAATTCGGCCGGGCAGCAGATGGGCTTGTTCAAAGACGTAAAAGAAAATCTCACTGGAGACGACGTCCGCGAAGGCCTTGTGGCGGTGATCAGCGTCAAGTTGCCGCAGCCTCAGTTCGAAGGCCAGACCAAGGGCAAATTAAATTCCGATATCGCTGGCATTGTGCAGGCCGTGGTCAACGAGCGGCTCGGAGGGTTCTTCGAGCAAAACACCGCCGTCGCGAAAAAGATCATCAACAAAGCCATCGACGCTGCCCGCGCCCGCGAAGCCGCCCGCAAAGCCCGAGACCTAACTCGCCGCAAAGGCGCGTTAGACGGCGGAGGACTCCCCGGCAAACTCGCCGACTGCTCCGAGCGCGATCCCAACCGCTGCGAACTTTTCCTGGTCGAAGGAGAATCCGCAGGCGGCACCGCCAAACAAGGCCGCGACCGCCGCTTCCAGGCCATCCTGCCGCTCAAGGGAAAAATTCTCAACGTGGAAAAAGCGCGCTACGACAAGATGCTGGCGCACGAAGAAATTCGCTGCCTGATCACCGCGCTCGGCACCGGCATCTCGAAGGAAGATTTCGATCCGACGAAAGTTCGTTACGGCAAGATCATTCTGATGACCGACGCCGACGTGGACGGCTCGCACATCCGCACGTTATTGCTCACGTTCTTCTTTCGCCACATGCAGGAGCTGATCAAGCGCAGCAACATCTACATCGCGCAGCCGCCGCTGTTCGGCATCAAGAAGGGCAAATCGCACCAGTACATCAAGAACGAACACGACTTCGTAAAAGTCATGGTGAAGCGCGCCTCCGAAGGCCTCACCGTTCGCTACGGAGAGGGCGCCGCCAAAATTGAGGGCCCGGCCCTGACCAAGTTCATCACCGTGCTGAACGAATATCTCGAATTCCTCGGCAAGTTAAATAAGCGCATCCGCGAAGAACAGATCGCAGCCCTGCTGCCGAAGCTCGACCTGGCCAAGCGTGTCGATTTTGAAGGCGACAAGAATACTCCGCCGAAGAAAATCGAGAAGCTGGAGAAAGAGCTGAAGAAGCTGCAAAAAGACCTGAAGCTCAAGAGTGTCGAAACCCGCTTCGACGAGGAGCACAATCTGTGGGCCGTGGTCTTCGTCAACGCGCAGGGGGCCGAGCACCTCATCAACTGGGAACTGGCCGCGTCTCCCGAGTGCCGCCAGCTCATCGCCAAGTTCAAGCAGATCGAGCAATATCTGGAGCCGCCCTTCGTGGTCGAGAGCATCGTGCGACCGGCAAAGGCGGCGGCAAAGGCTGGAGAAAAGAGTGAAGAAGAAAACGAAGGCGAAGAAGAAAATCTGAGCGCCGCTGAGAGCGAAGAAGCCGAGAAAGCGCAGAAGAAATCCGGCACACCCGCGCCCAAAGGACGAGCGAGTTCCAAAGCTCCCGAGATCGTCGAGAAGCACACCGCCCGCGACCTTTTTGATTATGTATTGAACGAAGGCCGCAAGGAGTACACCGTCCAGCGCTACAAAGGCCTGGGAGAGATGACCGCCGAGCAGCTCTGGGAAACCACCATGGACCCCGAGCGCCGGACGCTGCTGCAGGTGCGGCTTGAAGACATCGCCGAGTGCGAGACTATCTTCACTACGCTGATGGGCGAGGACGTGGAAGCGCGAAGAAAATTCATAGAAGACAATGCCTTGGATGTGAAGAACCTGGATATCTAGGCGGGTTGTGTGGGGCGGGCGCCCGTCCAATCCGAGCGAAGCTCGGCAGATGCTTGCGCCTCCCTAACGCTTGTAATGCCTGCGCTCACGCCACCGCTGAATTGCGGCGGCCATGCCCGGTCCGGGGTCGTGCCCTGGATAGAGTACCGCCGTCATCCCTCTGAAAATTGAGTCCCATTCGCTCGCGAGCCACTGGTTTCCCCGCCATTTGTCCGCTCCGATGTTCATGGCTGCCAGCGGCGCCGTCAGCGTCGGATTCCCGTTAAACCACAATTCCAAAATCTGGGGCAGAGTGTAGTCCCCGAAATATCCGGTAGCACCCTCAAGCTCAGCGATATTCGAGCAGTACAGGGGCCGTATCACTAGGCTAGGGTACGAGTCGGACTCCAGACAATCTACAAGGTATGTGTTGAGGAACGGCGACATCCCTACTGTCCCACCAATGGAGTCCAGTGTGATTATGTAGAGGTAAACGCGCTTGATGCTCGCAGGGTCGATTCCGCGTACTGCAAGGGGGGCGTCCCGTCGAAAGATGCTCTTAACTGCCTCCGCAAGTTGCTCAACACCTTTCCTCTCGTCGGCTTCCCTATCGTGGACAAGCTTGTTCTCAATCTCCTTTGCAAGAGATGCATGATTCCCGCTGTATTTGGTATCCGCTCGAAACATGCTCGACTTGTACTCCATTAGCACCATCGACTCACCTGATATGACGATGCCGTCGCATAGTTGTGTGCTCGGATCATTTGCGGACCGTGGGTCCGGAAGAAAGATGGAGTTTGTTCCTGTACATGCTTGTTTGAGCAGCTCATTCACATATTTTTCAAATACAGCTCCCCAGAACTTTCGGAGCTTAAGTCCGTACAATTCGTTGGCGTGCCAGTATGGGCCGGTTTGAACCTTGTCTAAAAAGAACAGGTTGTCCATCATCAGGAACCCAAACCACGCGCTGGTTAGGTGCAGGTTGTAATACTGCTGTATGAGAGGGAACTTCCGGAAGATCGTGAGGTCGTTAGCGCCTTCATCCCTCTTGTGCAACTCAGCAGCCATCGCTGCCGGGCTCCCAGAAACCGAGTCCAGGAAACATTTGATCTTGTCGTATGGGATTGCGATCTCTGCAAAGTTCGCCTCCTTCAGAGGAAGAAGTCCAGGCTGGTTCTTAAGATTCCTTGCTAACTCCTCACCAAACCGGGCATGAACGCTGAATATCATCCCCTCAAATTCCTCGAGTGAGAGGCCGGTAGCCCTTTGATGCTCCCCGGCAACATCGACGAAGTCCGGATTGCCCCGCATTTCATCGGAGAAGCGAGTGAGCATCAGATGACCTCGTGCAATCAAATGGTCAATCCGGTCCGAGGACGTCTCTTCAACGGAAACCATCTCTGTGATGACCCTGGCGTAGTCGTCTCGACTAGCTAAACGTGCCCCCTCCCTAGGAATGAGCCCGAAGTGGAATTGGTCGCTAGCTTTTAGCAGGATCAGACCGAAGTTTTGTGGGTTCCGGCGGGCGTCCAAGCCGCTACCCGAACAATTAAGGATGGCAAGCTTAGCGATAAGTAGTAGCTGTCGGCGATGGAATAAAAGTCGCTTTGGGTGGCTCCAGTAGCCCTCTATAAAGCGAAGGCGAAGATGGTTGCCAAAAAAAAGGGCGAGGAATTGAGCGTAGGCCTCGGGTCGCGAATCGACCCTATCCCACAGCTGTACACCCGTCACTATCGTGGCGCAAAGCCACAAGACAGATTGCTGGGAAAACTTCCCTATGTCACGGATCAACTCGTCTAGGGTACATCGTCTCCCGAACATCTCTTCGAACGTCTCGTAAACAGCGAGCTCCGTCATGCCTTAAATGATGGGTTCGGGCGGGTGAAACCACTGGAGCGCCAATGACGCGTCCAGCACCAGATCACTCACAGACGGTGACCTTCGCGGATCAGTTGCTTAACCGAGACGCCGTGCAAGGGAGTGCGGTTCGCCTCGGCAAAGTTGAGCATCTCCCGCAC
>Ga0302189_10000324_pt1 | contig 40860 bp, 30 predicted proteins | sample II_Bog_E2_2_FD_194551 | JGI IMG/M metagenome (GOLD analysis project Ga0302189, IMG submission 194551) | Peat permafrost microbial communities from Stordalen Mire near Abisko, Sweden - II_Bog_E2_2 | ecosystem: Environmental > Terrestrial > Soil > Wetlands > Peat | place: Sweden: Abisko...
GAGGTTCGCGCACACGCCGAGATGCCGGCGAACCGGCGGCTGGCGACAAGGCTGCGGGCCAGTCTGCCGGAGGGCGAGATGATCCTGAGCGTCGACCGGCTGGACTATTCCAAGGGGCTGACCCGGCGGTTTGCCGCGTTCGAGCGGTTTTTGGAGATGTTCCCGCAACATCAGGGGCAGGTGACATTTCTGCAGATCGCACCCCCGTCGCGCTCGGATGTCGAGGCGTATCGCGAGATCCGCGCCGAACTGGAGGGGCAGGCCGGGCGGATCAACGGCCGCTTCGCCGAGGTTGATTGGACGCCGCTGCGGTATCTGAACAAGGGGTTCGCGCGCAACGTGCTGATGCCGTTGTATGCCCAGGCGCAGATCGGGCTGGTGACTCCGCTGCGCGACGGGATGAACCTGGTGGCAAAGGAATATGTGGCGGCGCAGGACCCGGAGGACCCGGGTGTGCTGGTGCTGTCCCAGTTCGCCGGCGCGGCGCGTGAGCTGGATGCGGCGCTGCTGGTAAACCCATACGATTCGGCGGGGATGGCCATGGCGCTGGACCGCGGCTTCAGCATGGCGGCGGAGGAGCGCCGCGAGCGGCATGCGGCCATGCTGGCGGTGATGCGGCGCAACAGCCTGGACGCGTGGCGCGACCGGTTCGAGGCGGACCTGCAGGGGGTGTAGGTGTTGATCGCAGGGCTGGCGGCTGACCTGACCGGGTGACGCGACGAGTGCTTCGCGGCTCCGGTTGCGACGCACGGCAGCAAGCCCTCGTTCAACGCGTCCCTTGGGAAATAGGGCAACCGCAGATTGTCCCCAAAGGGCATTGCCATTTATGCCCATGCCCACGAAAATATGATAATCTCGAATTAATGGTTCGTATGGCTTCTCATGGGGTGGCGGATGGCCCGAGCCATCGCTGTATTGGAGATTCGGCCTGAGGGCGTTGGCTTGTTCGCGTCCATGATGTCCCGTTCAGATGAGGTTGCCATCGTCAGGCTGACAAATTCCGATCCCATAGCAGTTCGGCCGCGTTCCGCGCATATCAGACCCGCACCGGCTGCGGTTATTGGGTTGCCGGCCGGGCGCCCCCGGCGGCCGCTGCGCGGGGCTCGCCCCGGAGTCGGATTGCCAACGAAGTTCCTTCCAGCGCGAGGCCGCCGTCATGGATAGGCTGCAAGTTCTGACATCGATGTTCGACGCATCCGGTGTCGGGCTGGAAATTGGCGGCAGCATGTCGCCGTTGCTGCGCAAGCGCGACGGCTATCGGATCGAAACGCTGGACCACGCCTCCGCCCAGGACCTTCGCAACAAATATAAGGACGACCCACGCGTGGACGTCGCGCGCATCGAGGACGTGGACTTTGTGACCGACGGCAGAAGCATCGCCGATACCGTCCCCAGGCGGCGATTCTACGACTACATCCTGGCATCGCACGTGGTCGAGCACATGCCGGATCTGCTCGGCTTCCTGAAAGACTGCGCGTTGCTGTTGAAGGACACCGGCGTCCTGGTGCTGGCCGTTCCGGACAAGCGACGCTGCTTCGATGTGTTTCAATCGACCACAAGCACGGGCCAGATCTTGCAGGCTCATCTGGAGAAGCGGACACGCCACACCGCCGGTGCAATGTTCGACCATTGCGCCAACCATGCGATGCGCAACGACGAGATCGTCTGGGTGGCGGGCAGCGACGCACCGCTGCGCCTGGTCTACGACCTCGATTTCGCCTTCTGGCGCTATCGCACCGCCAGGGACAGCTCCGACTACCATGACGTCCATGCCTGGCACTTCACGCCATCAAGCTGGCGCCTGATCGTCAGCGACCTCGCCTGGTCCGGCGATTCGCCGCTGAAGGAGAAGGCGTTCGCCGAAAGCGAAGGCTGCGAGTTCTATAGCAGCCTCTCGCTCACCGGTGACGGCTGCCCGCTGGACCGGCTGACGCTGGTCACGAGGGCGATCGCGGAGCAGCGGGAGGTCCAGGCCGGCCCGGCGGCGGATGCCGAGGCCCCGGCCTCGGCTCTGGAACAGCTCGAACGCCGCGTTCGCCGTCTTGAGGCGGCGTCCTCGCCGCTTTCCGCCGGGAAATAGGGACCGCATCCATGTTCCTGTTTCAGCCGGCGCCTGTAAACTATACCGATCCGTGGACAGAGACCCGATCCGATCGGTTGACGGCGCTGTCGGCCCGGCCGATCCGCATCGCCTATTACCACGAACGACCGGACAGCAGCAGTTTCCGCTACCGCGTGTATAATATGGTCCAGGCGATCAAGCTTGGGAGCCGTTGCCTGTCCGCATCCTATTTCACGGCGGAGGATGCGGATATTTTTCCGACCTTGTCGGAGGTGGCGGACGTCATCGTGCTGTGCCGGGCGCCCTACACCTCGCAATTGGAAATGCTGGTGACGCGGGCGAAGCGGCTGGGCAAGCGAGTGTTGTTCGATGCGGACGACCTGATCTTCGATCCAGCGTATCTGCCGCTGTTCCTCGATACGATCGGTGGCGCCGTCCACCCGCCGGACGTGCTCGATCATTGGTTCGCCTTGACCAGCCGCCTGCAGGCAACGCTGGGACTCTGCGACGGCGCCCTGGTCACCAACGACTACCTTGCGGATTGCATGCGGCGCTCCGCCAGCATCCCGGTCGGGGTCATCCCAAACTTCATGAACCTGGAGCAGGTGACTCTGTCGCGCAGGATCTATGCGCGCAAGCTCGCATCCGGCTTCGCCTCCGTGGGCGGCCCAACAATCGGCTATTTCAGCGGCAGCCCCACGCATGATTGGGACTTCCAGCTCGCCGCCACCGCAATTCGCGAGCTGATGGACGAGGTGGCGGACCTCAATCTGGTCGTGGTCGGTTACCTGAACCTGCCCGCCGTGCTACAGGACCGCGCTGACCGGATAAAGACCCATCCCCTGCAGGATTTCATGAGCTTGCAGAACCTGATCGGTTCCGTCGAAGCCAACATCATCCCGCTGCAGGACAACGTCTTCACCAACGCCAAGTCGGAGCTGAAGTATTTCGAGGCGGCGGCGGTGGGAACGATCACCGTCGCCTCGCCGACGCACGTCTACAAGCGGGCCATCGATGACGGCGTGAACGGCTTCCTGGCGCGATCCTACGAGTGGAAGGCCAAGCTCCGCGCTGTCCTGGGGCACCGGGACGGCTATGCGGCACGGGCGCGGGCGGCGAGCGAGCACGCGATTTCACATTATGCCTGGTCCAACCAGATCGCCGTCATCGAACAGGCGCTGTTGGGCGACCCGGGCCCCGTGGCGGTAAGCGCGAGCACCGGACGGGACAGCGCGCCCACCGAAGTGCTGGCTGGCCAGGGATTGGCGTGCCAGACATAACGACATCGCCCGGGACAGGCCGATCATGAGCTCTCAATCGAAACGTGGGCACCCTGACAACGCGCAATCAGTGCTTGAGGCCGCGCGTGCGACCCCGCGCCGCCGCGCTGACAACGTAAAGAAACTGCAACGCAAGCCGCTGGATGCTGGCAAGGTGGTTGCCGGGTGCGCCAGCGGACCCAAAGCGACACACAATGCCGATGAGCCGACAGCCCCCCGCGCCCAATCCCGGCCCGACCTCCCCGGCACGCGGTACCCGGCTGGTCCCGGAAGTCCTGCGCCATCCACGCGCGTGACGACGGCCCTGCCAATGGATTCGCCCGCGCGTCGCAGTGGCCTTTCGGAGCACGCTCTGGCCCTGCTGCGCGAGATCGCACGGACAGACGACCTCTGGCCGTCGCTGCACGTGTTCGGGGCGCCGTCGCGGCGTGGCCGGGTGACGCTGGTGAGCGAGTCGATCCTCCCGGCGCGTTCGACCGGACGCACCGAGGCCGGCTTCGCCCTCGCGGCCCTCCTGGCGCGACGGCTGGACCACGATCTTCGCTTCCTGTGCCGGCAGGCGCGCGAGGGTGCCGATGCCATGCAAACCCTGCTCGACATCACCGATCTGGACTGGGACGCGGACATCGACTTTCGCGTCGATGGAACGCGGGGTTTCGACCTCTGCCAGTCGGACCTGCTGGTGACGACGTCCTGGCAAAGCACGATCGCGGTCGCTCGCGCCTTCGATCCGCGACAGATCGTGTTCCTGGTCGAAGACGATGAACGGCTCCTGGGGGTGTCGGATAGCGACATTGCCGGCTTTGCCGCCGCTCTGGATCTGCCTGGGCTGCACTGTGTGGTGAAGTCCCGCTCGCTTGGCGCCTATCTCGCAGCGCAAGACCTTGTCGCGGCCGATGCGGCGAGCTGCTTTGAACCTGCCTTTCCCAACAGGCTGTTCTACCAGCGTCCCCGGCCGGCGGCGTCTCGCACCCTGACGGCGTTCGCCAACCCGGCGTGCCTGGACGACATGCACGACCTGGCGACGGTGGCTTTGCGAACGGCAATCTGCGCAGGCGTGCTGCCGCCGGACCGGTGGACGGTGTGCCTGTTCGGCACGGACCCGACACTTCCCATCCCGCGGCTCCCGGCGAACGTCGAGGTCGTGCAAGATACCGGCCCGCTCGCCCTGGCCGAGTTGGCGGGGCGCACGGATATCGCGCTCTGCATGAACCGCAAACCCTATGCGTCGTATCGTCCCCTGGAGATGGCGGCCGGCGGCGCGATGGTTGTCGGCAACGTCTCGGACGATCTCCAGGTTGACGCAATCCGAATAGCGCCGGACGTGACATCGATCGTGCGCGGGATCGCGACGGCTGTCAGCCTCATCCCGGACGGCGCAATCAGGAAGAACCATGCGATGGACGCGACTGTGCACCGGCGATGGTCCGACGCGCTCGGCGCAGCGGTGGAGGTCGTGGCCGATTGGGTTGAAGCGGGGTTTGCGGTGGCTGGCCGCCCGACGCATCCGTAATATTTTGAGTTTTCAATGGAGGCCCTGCGATGTCGGCTGGCAGGATTTCCCTGTGTCTTTCAGGGACCGATCTGCACCTGCTGTATCTTGATCTGGACGGCTTCCCGTATGAGCGCCTGCAAACGCCCGACAATATCTGGCATGCCAGGCACGCGGTGCCCAACCCGAACCGAACCACATTTCAAGCGGTGAAGCTGGTCCAGGGCGCGGGATCGCTGCTGTTCGTCATCGGGCTGGATACAGCGGGTCGCCTCTCTTGCATTGCCAGCGACGAAGAAGGCCGCTGGGCAGGCGATTTTGCACGCCTGCCGAACCAGTCGGGAATCGCCTTTACCTGCTTTGACGCGGTCGGCGTTGGCGACGGAGGGATCGTCGTCGTAGCGGTGAGCACCGGTCAAGTGGCCTATACCCAAACGACGCTGGACGGGGTTAATTGGTCGCAGCCGGGCTGGAGCAATCAGCCCACGTCGTCCTACCCTTATCCGTCTGATCCTTACGGGGTTTCCGAAAACTACGAGGCCCCCTTTCCGCCCACGTTCATGGCTGCATCGATCGGAAGCAGCCAGCCCTGGGAAGATGGCCTTGGTGCGCCCGTGATCGCAGGCCTCGCACCGGGACCGCACGAGAATTTTCCGGTTGTCCTCTGCACGGACGAGAACGGGGATTGGCAGTGGGGTGACGTGCCCTCGATTTCCGAAACGACCTACCACCGTGGGACCGGCAAACAGATAACGATCAAGTCGCTGCCCTATCAGGCCATTATCCGCGATCTTTACTTCGGCCCGATATTGTTGCTCCTGGGTGCCGACGGGAACATCTATTGCAACATCCCGACTGACGACCTTCTGTGGGACTGGACCCACCATGGCGAGGCGTTGCCAAATCCGAATGGTTTGTTTTTTACCAAGGCGGTCGTGGCGGCTGGTTATCCGAACAGCCCCGACCACGCCGAAAAGCTCCAGGTGATTGCTGTTTCAAAGCAGGATCAACTTCCATACCTCATCTGGCACGATGGAACGGATGCGCATTTCGGCCGAAGCGCCTGGAATTGGGCCGGGCCGTTGCCCATGCCGTTTCCGGCCAAAAAGGTCACTGATTTTGACGTCGCCGGCGGCGCTACGGCCCTCGTGGTCGCCTATCTTGCAACGGACGGCACGTTTTTCACCAATAGCCAGGATCAGCAAGGGGCCTGGGACGTGTACGGGCCGCTGAATTGACCGGACCGATACCTCTGAGGCGACACATTCGGGCGAACGGAATCCCGATGCCAGCACGCATGACAATCGCCGCGGTCATTCCGCTCTACAATGGAAGCAAGTTCATATTTGACGCGGTCAGGAGCGTTCTCGCCCAGACGCTGGCGCCGCAAGACATTATCGTCGTGGATGATGGATCGACGGACGATGGGGCCGCCATCGTTGAGCAGCTTGCCGACGAGCACCCCATCCGACTGCTTCGGAAGCAACATGGCGGCCAGTCCTCGGCCCGGAATTTCGGCGGGGCACACGCCGGGACGGATCTGATCGCGCTGCTCGATCAGGACGATATCTGGTATCCTGACCATCTTGACGAACTGATCAAGCCGTTCCTGGGACCCTCAGCCGATCTTGGCTGGACGTACTCCGATATCGATACGATCGATGAAAACGGGTTGATGACGGCCCGCGCCGCATTGTCGGTTGCAGGGAACGCTCACCCGAAACGCGATATCGTATCGTGCCTCCGGGACGACATGGACGTGCTGCCCTCGACCACCTTGATCTCTCTTGCGGCATTCAAAGCGGTCGGCGGCTTCGACGAATGTCTATCGGACTACGCAGACGACGATCTGTTCCTGCGCCTGTTTCGCGCCGGCTACGACAACGTCTGGATCAAACGAGCCCTGACCAAACGCCGAATGGTCACCAGCAGATCCACGCCATCTGCAGATGAGGCGCAAGGCGCTTCCCTCTATGCCCGAAAGTTGATCGCAGAATTCGGCGGCGATCCGGTCCATGGGTATGTGCGCGATATCCTGGCGCCGCGGTTTCGTACGCGGATTGCAGCCGAGTACAAGAACGCTCTGCGTAGCGGGCGCCAAGACCTGATCCGCGTGGCCGGGGAGAACCTCAGCTTCATCAAGGGCCTGCTTCCGCCCAACCGCCGTAGCACCTGGACTCCGCGCAACGCCACCATCAGTGTGGTCATCCCACTCTACAACGGGGAGCGGTTCGTCGAGCAGGCGCTCCGGAGCGTCATGCAACAGAGTTTGCCGCCCGAGGAAATCATCGTCGTGAACGACGGTTCATCCGATAGCGGGCCGCAGATCGTCGAGCGACTTGCCGCGGAGCATCCTATCAGACTGTTGCACAAGGAAAATGGGGGCCAGGCGGCCGCGCGGAATTTCGGCATTGCGCATGCCGGTGGCGAGCTCATCGCACTGCTTGACCAGGATGATGTTTGGTATCCGAATCACCTGGCAGAGCTCCTGAAGCCGTTTGCAAAGCCGGGGGATCGGGTAGTTGGCTGGGTCTACAGTAATCTCGACGAAATCGACGAGCATGGCAATACGGTAACCCGCTCGTGCCTCTCCAAAATAGCCACTCAGCACCCAAAACGGGACCTGTTCGTATGCCTGGGGGAAGATATGTTCATTCTGCCTTCGGCCTCGCTGTTCTCGCGCTGGGCGTTCGACGCCGTGGGTGGCTTCGATGAGCGGCTGATGGGCTACGAGGATGACGACATCTTCCTGCGGATGTTCCGGGCCGGGTTCGATAACGTCTATATCGACAAGGCACTGTCCAAGTGGCGGATATTTCCGGGCAGTGCGTCCTACGCGCCCCGCATGAACCGCAGCCGCGCACTCTATGCCAGGAAGCTGGCGGCGGCGTTTCCGGATGATCCCGATTTTGGACGCTACCCCACCCGCGATAGGCTTGCCCCCCGCTTCCTTCCGCAGATGATCGGCGTTTATTGCAATACGCTGCGCGCGGGCCATGCTGAGCGCATCCGGGAAGCCTGCGACGATATCGCCTTTATCTCGCGGCTCCATCGGCCAAAGGTGCGCAGGCTGATGACGCTCCTGTTGCCCCTGATGCGTGCGCATCGGCTATCACGGCCGCTGCTGCCGGTTGCGGTGGCTTTGCGCCCGGGTATTCGCCGGTTGCTGCGCTAGCCGGCGCAGCAAAACAACGCGTGGGGCCATAGTAGATGGATCGCAAAGCCCGGCTGCTCAGCACGTCGGATCGGTCGAGTCGCATCGTCGAGATCGGACCTTCCTACAACCCGGTCGCGCCAAAGGCCGACGGATGGCGCACGCACGTGGTCGATTGTGCGGACCGCCCAACGCTGCGTGCGAAGTATTCCGCCGCTGCGGTCGATTTGGATGCAATCGAGGACGTCGATACGATTTGGCAAGCGGGGGCGCTGGACGAAGCAGTGCCCAGCGATCTCCGCGGCCGGTTCGATACGCTGATCGCCAGCCATGTGATCGAGCACACGCCCGATCTCGCCGGCTTCCTGCTGGCTGCACAACGACTGGTCACGCAAGGCGGCAGCGTGGCGCTGGCCATTCCCGACCGGCGCTTCTGCTTCGACTGCTTCCGGCCCCCCTCATCCACCGGCGACGTACTACAAGCCCACGCGGCCCGGCGAATCCGGCACACGCGACGCACCGCCTGGGACCATACTGCCTATGCCGCAACGATGGCGGGCGCGCTCGGCTGGTCGGACCAGTCGAACGGAGAACTCGCGTTCATGGAGAGCTTCGCCTCGGCCGCGGCGGCGCATGCCCGGTTCGACGACGCGGCCGCGGCGCCCTATACCGACTTCCACGCTTGGCAGTTTACGCCGGCGGGGTTTGCCCTGGTGATCCTTGAGCTCGGCCAGCTCGGGATCACGGATTGGCGCATCGAATCGCTGTACGGGCCGGAGGGATTCGAGTTCTTCGCCTTTCTGCGACGAGGCGCGGAGACCTTCCCCGATTCCGCCGCGCTGCAGGCGCGGCGCATGGCGCTGTTGCTGCAGCAGTCGGAAGAGCAGTTCCGCGCCGGGGGGACCACGGCCGTTGCCGGCTCACTGTTCGATCGATCGGTTGCCACTTGTGCCGCAGTGACCGGCGAAGGGGAAGACGGCTCCGGAATCGAGTCCATCGCTTCGCGTTATTACGCCGAGGACGGCACGCGCAAGCCACGCCTCTATTTGGCCGAATATGAGAAGCTGTTTCGCGGCATCCGGGACGCCCCGATCCGAGTCCTTGAACTCGGCATATTTTCGGGCGCATCGCTGCTGGTCTGGCGCGACTACCTGCCCAATGCCGTCATCGTGGGCGTGGACATCAACGACAAGCCGAAATGTCTGGAAGGCGAGTCGCGCATCCGTACGATCCGTGGGAGCCAGGACGACCCCGCTGTACTTGACGAAGCGGCCCGCCTTGCCGGCGGCCCGTTCGACGTGATCATCGACGACGCCTCCCACATCGGCTACCTGACCAAGCGCTCCTTGTACTACCTGTTTCCGCGATGGCTGAAGCCAGGCGGCCACTACGTGATCGAGGATATCGGCACTGCGTTCCTGCCGGATTATCCCGATGGAACCGCTTATGCCGATCCACCCTGGGACGATGCATCGTCGCAATCCCGGGACTTCGAGAGCGTTCAATCCGGCATGGTCGGGGTCGTCAAGCAACTTGTCGATTACACGCTGACGGAGTTGAGCACCGGCAAGCGGGCCGCATTGGACATCGAGCGGGTCGTGATCGTGACGAACCTCGCTTTGATTACAAAAGCCAATAAGCCCCCGGACACGGCACCACGGCCGATGCCCGGCGGCGGACCAAAGCGCCGGGAAGCGGCCGACCCTCGCTTCCAATTCGGCACCACGGCAGCCAAGCTGAAGGTCGAGTCAGCGATTGGTCGCTATCCTGATCACGCCGCGAACGAGCGCACATTTCTGGACTGGATACGCACGGCGATAACGATCGTGGCATTCGGCTTCGTTGTTGAAAAACTCGACTCGCTCCTGGAGGTCGCGACGCATTCGATTGCAGGAGGACCACCGCCTGCAAGCAACCAGCTCGCCGGCGATGTCGGTGGACTTCTGCTCCTTATGCTCGGCGGTGCGCTGATGGTGATTGCCACAGTCCGATTCCGCCGGACCACGCAGGACATCGACCAGGCCGAGGTCCGACCCGCGAGAGGCCGCCGGATGGGCATTGCCCTCACTCTGCTCCTTCTCGGCCTCGGGGGAACGCTGCTCGCCTATTTGCTCTATACCGTGTTCCGCCGGATGTGGTGACCGTCAGCGGCTGTCGCCGGGTGGTCTCAGGATCAGCCGAAATGGATGGCGAGCCAGACGGTCGGTTCGGTTTCCGCTGTTCTCGTTACCCGATGCAGGCGGCGGGCAGGGATCAGCACATGGTCGCCGGGACGGAGATCACGCTCACCATCGCAATCGACCCATAAGCCTGCCGAACCGCTGAGCAGCAGAACCCATTCGTCGTGGTCCTGGTCGAAGGGCGTGCTGACCGGTGTGGAATGGCCGTTCGAGACGATCCGCTCGATCCGGGCACCCGGCCGCGAAACCAGTTCGGTGAATTCTTCATCCGTCGTCGTGACGGGAAGGTTTTCGAAAAGATTGGTCAATAGCGCTCTCCTGATCCAGCCGTTGTCAGACATGAGCTTAGGATTAAGGACCTGTTATATTTTGCCCCTGCACGGACCTTGTTCCGAGCCAGCCCCCCCCGAGCCGGCGACACCTGCGCTCGTCCGCTGGGCGCGCCGGACGGGATATGGGGGCAAGCAACCGCTATGGCGCGGCCGTCGCGGCGCTCCGCGCATCTGGGCCTCCAGCATGGGCGCCTGACCCGGCCGCGGCCGGGCTCGGGCCGCAGCGGCGGCGCGACACTGTCGCAGAGCGATCGGCACGGCCGGCATCGTGCGGGGCCGGGGCTGGCGTGCGTGCGTTTCACATGCGGTTAACCTGGGTCCATCACGATGGCTGCCACGCCCGCAAAACGGGGGCACGCCTTGGTCGCAAGGGGGCAAGACAGGTAACAGGCCATGGCTCCGATCGCCCTGACCGGCAACCTGGGCGCGACGATCGTCCTTTTGCATCGCCGAACATCGTGGCGCCGACGCCAGCCCATGCCGCTGTATAAATGCGGCGGCATGCAGGCACAGCGCGAACGACACGCTGTCCGATGGGCGCATTTCGCAATCCCTGTTGCTGATCGAGCTGGGCACGGTGCCGGTTCGGTAACGTTTTCCTGGCGTGATGGGGTATTCGCCGGACCCCGCGTCTGCGCGTGGGCCGAAAGGAAGTGACGTATGTCGAATTTGGTGCTGGAGCTGCGGCAGGGCGACGTGATGGTCATCAATGGCGCACCGATCCGCTTCCGCACGAAGTCGCGGATCGAGCTGACCGCGAAGGCAAGGTTTCTGTTCGGCAAGCAGATCATGCCGCCGGAGCAGGCTGACACGCCGGCGCGGCGCATCTATTTCGCCCTCCAATCGGCCTATATCGGCACCGACGAGGAGCGGGCGTTGGGCCTGGCCTCTGCAAGGGATCTGATTGCCGCGTTCAAGCTGGCCACGACCTCCGCGCTGGCCTGCGATATTCTCGACCGTGCGCTGATGTGGGCCGAGTCCGACGACTGCTATCAGGCACTCAAGCTGGCACGGCGGGTCGTGCGCCATGAGGACAGCGTGCTCGGCACGCCTGGCGGCGCTGACGCGACCGCCAGGCACGAGCGCGCGTGACCGGTGGTTCGAAGTCTGTGGCGGCGCGTTGTGGGGCGCCGGCAGACGGAACTGCTGCGCCGGGCGCCCCGCCTGCCGCATTTCGGGCCTGCCTGGGGCCAGACCGTCACCGCTTGCCGGCGAGGGCCGCCTTCCAGTCGTGGTAGTAATCGATGTCCACGCTGTCCGGGTACCACAGGAAGCCAGGCGCATGTCCCCGCGTATCGGTCGTGCCATATTGCCAGATGATTTCCTTGGTCTGGCGGTCGATCACCAGCACGCGTTCGCGGTGGTCGTCGTTCAGCAGGATGTCGCCGGTGGGCAGCTCGACCGCCAGCGAGGGGTGGTCCAGCGCCTTCTCGCCCTCGGTCACGCGGTATTCCCAGACGATCTCGCCGGTCTGCGGATTGAAGATCACCACGCCGCCCGGCTTGACGAAGTCAGCCACAATGACATTGCCGTCCGCAGCCGCCCGGGCGTCCGACGGGTAGTGCAAATGCGGCCCCTGGATTGTCCAGACCACATGGCCATCGGGGCCGAGGCGGCTGATCCAGGCACCGGGGATTTCGGTCACCAGGAAGTCGCCGTTGTCGAAGTAGTTGATGTCGTTGGGGTAGGCGAAGGTGGCAGGCGGCGCGTGTTTGCAGACGCCGGGCTTGCCCCATTGCGTCAATGTCTTTCGGGTCTTCGGGTCGATGAACAGCAGGCGGCAGTTGCGGATGTCGGCAACCATCAGCCGCCCATCCGGCAGCAGGCGCGCGTCGTCGGGAAAGTTCAGATAGCCCTCGCCGCTGCCGCGCGTGTCAGGCACGCCATAGCTCCACATCAGCCGGCGCGTCTCGTAGTCCAGCATATGAAGGTCGAAGTTGTCTTCCTCGTTGACCACCATGGTCTTGCCGTCCGGCGAGAAGTTCACGTCGTCGTTACCGCGGTAGATCTTCAGGGAGGGCGAGGGAAACTCCCAGACGATGCGCTTGTCGGGGGTCACTTCGAGCAGCCGGTTGTTGCGCCGGTCGGCGATGACGATCGGCCAGGGCAGCGGCTTGCCCCAGGACGACACCGGGTTCTGCCGCGTGCCGGTGGCTGGCGGGGGCGGCGGCAGGGTCACCCCGGACGAGACGATGCCGGCGCCGATCATCTCCGGTGTTACCGTGACGGGATGGCTCTTCGGCTGCTCGGGCTTGCCGGCGGCGGTCTGAGGCGGCTCGGCGGCGTTCGCGCCGAGGCTGAGAGCGAGGCAGGCGGTGGCCGACAAGGCTGCGCGCCGCAGAACGGCGGCATTTACGCGAGGCAACATCATGGATCTCCTTGGTTGCCGCCGAATCGCAAGCGACATCAATGCGGCCACATAATAGCCATGCTCCATGGCAGCAACACTTGACTGCGCCGGGGGCTGTCAGCCCGGCTGAAGCGTGTTCCGCGAGTCAGGGAAGCTGGTGCGAAGCGGGCCGCGAGCGATCCGCCTTCGGCGAAGCGCTGTGGCACGAGGATGGACACCATGCTCACCGGCGAGGTTGATCCCGGCACGGCGATCCTGCGCTGCCAAATCAGGGGTCGGCTTCGAGAAGCCGAGCGAGGCGACCGGCACTCAGCCGACGAGCGGTGCGCATGTTTGGTCCACGAGGCACCTGGTTCGGTCACCGGGGTCGTACTGATGTGCATGGCCTCCCGCGCCAGCCACCCCGGTCGACTGTCCGCCATCGCGCTATTTGCAGGCAACCAAAGTAACAGTAATTTCATCAACTACATTGAAATAGCTGTTCGATGCGAATTCAACATCCTCCCGGCTTATTTCATTATTTTGCATTTTCTTCGCCCAATGTGGTGTCAACGCGAAGTTAGCCTCAACCACGTCGAAGTCAACGTTCAGGTAGATGCCAAGCGGCGTATTCGGCCACCCAAGCTCTTTCCATTCCCGGTTATTCTTCTTCGAGAACAGCGACAAAATCGCCGGATTAATCGGCCGGACGTGGGTTGGGTCACCAGCAAAACCGTCGCTGCGCGGATGGGGGACAGCGATTAGAATCTTGGCTCCAGGCGCGCTAATTCGATAAAGTTCCTTCATGATCGAAAAAAACACGTCGGCCGACGCGCCCATATGTTCGAGCGAGTGGCGCATGACGATCTCATCAGCCGAATTGTCGTCGAACGGCCACGGAAAAGATTCCAAATCCCACATCACATCCGGCGCAAAAGACCCGTATTTGTCGACGTTGACGTGTCCATCCAGCTTGTTTTGTCCGCAACCAAGATTGAGCTTCATTCTTCATACCTCCTGATGGCCATTTTGGGATCGACTGCGCGCGTGGACTTTTGGACGATATAGCGGACGGCCCCGACCAGGAAGGCCGCCTGGATGCGGCTGACGGAGATCAACGCAGCCGGCGAGACTGAAAGCCACGCGCTCTTTAACCACTCGGCTCATGTTTCCAAGGAGACCAAGGCATGGCTCGCGACCCGGCGCGAGGGCCGCTTCACCTCTGTGTTCACCCCGAATCATGGTTCCTCCAGCGGTCGGCACCGAATGCAAGCCCCTCATGCAGGTTTTGGTTGTCAACGGGCTCCAAATGACATCTTATCAGTGTGGCGGTGACAGTTTTTGCAACGCGCCAGCGTTAGCGTCCCGCAGACCTACGCTGGGGACAACGCCAAAATTCTGATTGGGACGATGGATGCTACGACCGGTTCCGGCCCCGCTCAAGTCATTCGGACTCTCCGTGACTGCCATTCTTTCCGTGCGTCGCGCATATTTGGCGAACGCCGTTCGAACAGAATTGCTCGCGATCGGCATCGCCGCCGGATGCTGCATGGCGTCGGGGTGGGCACACGAGACCGATCAGCAGGCTGCCACGGCGCGAACCGCAATGGTGGTCGCAGACCAGCATATCGCCGCAGAGGTCGGTCGCGACGTCCTGGCCGCCGGCGGGAACGCGATCGATGCGGCGGTTGCCATGGGATACGCACTGGCGGTGGTGGAGCCGTGCTGCGGCAATCTCGGCGGCGGCGGCTTCATGCTGATCCATCTTGCTGACGGAAAGCAGGACAGGTTCATCAATTTCCGCGAGCGAGCGCCGCTACGGGCCACGCCCGGCATGTACCTCGACGCAAGCGGCACCGTCATCCCGGGCCGCAGCACGCGCGGCTATCTCGCCGTGGCCGTACCGGGTACCGTGGCAGGCCTGGAGAGGGCGCGAGAGACCTATGGCACCCGCTCGCGGGCGGCGCTGATTGCCCCCGCCATTGCGCTTGCGGCGCAGGGCTATGTCCTGGGCGACGGCGACCTGGCGACGAACCGCCTGGCCGCCATGTCATTCCTGGCCAGCTCGTCGCCTGGCAGTCAGCCGAACGTCGCGCCCATCTTCCTGAACAATGGCCAACTTTATCACGTCGGCGATCGCATGGTGCAACCCGACCTTGCCCGCACGCTGACGCAGATTGCCGAGGTCGGCCCCGACGCATTCTACAAGGGACCGATCGCGAAGGCGATCGTTGCCGCCAGTGAGGCGAATGGCGGCATCCTGACGGAACAGGACTTCGCCCAGTACTCGGTGGAGGAACTGACGCCGGTCTCCTGCCAGTACCGTGGCTACCGCGTCGTCTCCTCACCGCCGCCGAGCTCGGGTGGAACCATCATCTGCGAGATCATGAACGTGCTCTCAGGCTATCCGCTCGGTCAGATCGGGGCGGGCTCGGCCAAGGCCGTCCACTACACGATCGAGGCAGAGCGCCACGCCTACGCCGACCGGAACGCGTATCTCGGCGACCCGGACTTTGTCGACAACCCGCTGCGGGTCCTGCTCTCGGCACAGTATGCCGACGCAATCAGAAAGACGATCGATCCGGTCCGCGCAACGCCATCGCTGGACGTGGCACCCGGACCTGGCGGCATCCAACGGCCAACGAATGAAGGCCAGCACACCACCCATTACTCGGTCCTCGACCGCTGGGGCAACGCTGCGGCGGTGACTTACACGATCAACAGCTATTTCGGCGCCGGCGTCATTGCCGGCGACACGGGATTCCTTCTGAACAACGAGATGGACGATTTCACCGCCAAGCCTGGCGTGCCGAATCAGTTTGGCCTCGTGCAGGGTGCTGCCAACGCCATCGCACCGGGCAAGCGCCCGCTAAGCTCTATGTCGCCCACGATACTGGAAGACAGCGACAACCAGGTATGGATGGTCGTCGGCGCGCCGGGAGGCTCACGCATTCCGACGGCGGTTCTGGGCGTGATCCAGAACGTGGTGGATTACGGCATGCCGCTCGCGGACGCCGTCGCCGCGCCACGCATCCACCACCAGTTTCTTCCGGATACTGTGTATTTAGAGCCGGACGCACTGGACCCGTCGGTCGTCGCTGCGCTCCAGTCCGATGGATATCGGTTCACCCAGCCGAGCTTTACCTGGTTGTTCACCCCCAGGAGCTGGGGTCTGGTCGAGGCCATCCAGGCCGATCGGGTAACAGGCGTGATCCATGGCGCGAGCGACAGGCGGCGCCCCGGAGGCGCGGCACTCGGCCTTCAGTAGATGAGATGCTTCGAAGCCGGCGAACGAACGGCTGCGGAGCCGCTGTTATCTCTGAAGCATTTCACAGACATCTCTCGCGAACGTGATTAAAGTGCGCAAACTGACAACTTAACAGCTACGGGCATCGCGATGAGCTTGCATCTGCTTTCCAGATAGCCCGCTTCGGCACATTCGCCAGCGCGGCCGGTGCATGCGTATCACGCTTCGCCCCATTGATGGAGTAGACATGGCGCCTGTTCAAGCTGGCAGAGCAACGATCGCCGCGCCGTCGCCCGCGTCCGGTCGCCCCGCAGGAGGCATTTTCTGATGCCGCGCCTTCGACCGGAGGAGCTCAGCCGCCTGGCCGCGGTCGCGAAGCGCTCCAGCCATAGCCCTGGCGAAACGGTATTCCGGAAGGGAGATCCAGGCGACAGCATGATGGCGGTTATCCGGGGGCGGGTGAAGATATGCACGTATTCCGGAGACGGCCGGGAGCTGGTGCTCAATATTGTCGGGGCCGGGGTCTTGTTCGGAGAGATCGCGCTGCTCGACGGGCAGCCGCGGACCGGTGACGCGGTGGCGATCGAAGACACCGAGTTGCTGGTCGTGGACCGCAACCGGTTCATGCCATTCCTGAAAGAGAACCCCGAAATCCAGGCACGCCTCCTTGCGGTGCTCTGCCGCAGGCTCCGTCAGACCAGCGAGCACCTGGAGGATGCCCTGATGCGGGACGCCCGGTCGCGCGTCGCACGCGGGCTGCTGCGCCTGGCAGAGGCATTCGGCAAGCCGGAGCGGGACGGCATCCGCCTCGACATCAAGCTGTCGCAGCAGCAGATCGGCAACCTGATCGGCATTTCCCGGGAAAGCATCAACAAGCATCTGGGCGATTGGGTCCGGGCCGGCCACATGGTGATGGAAGGCGGACTCATCACGATCAGGGACCGAGGCGCGCTGGAGAGCATTGCCGACTTTTTGGTCTAGCGCGCCGGTCCGTCTCCGCGACAGGTCGGGCGTCATGGCAAGCCGTTGATCCATCGCACCACCGACTCGTCGGTCATCGTGCCGCCCGGCCAGGCGATCTGCGGTTGGTAGGCGACGTCGGCGCCGCGGGCCCGATTCCGGTACACCTTCATGGGATAGGCGAGCCTCGCCAGGCCGCCTGGAAGCGGAGCGAAAGCAGTCTCGAGATAATTGGTGTCGGCATATGTCGGCAAGCCGGCGCGCGTTGTCCCAGGCAATCGATCGAGCAGATCCAAAAAATCTAGACAGGCACTTGCGCAGTGCGGCCCGGTAAGAACGTAAACCGTATGCGCGAACGGTGAGATCAGGTTTGGAGGCTTCCCGGTTGGCGGGTCAGCTTCCCGCATGAGCGCCACGTTCGCCGCCAATGCCTGTTCCATACGTCGTGCAAGGCCTTCACTTCGCGCAGCCGAATCAGAGTGCCCGGCCAGAGACATGACGACCGCGTTGGAAAGAAGTGCGTCACGGTTCCGCTGCGAAACCCGCCAGTCAACTGTCGCGTCAAAACTGGCCTTTACGGCTTCGACGGAAGCGGCTCCCCAGAGCGCTTCTGCGATGTCGTCACCCCACTTGCTGTCGCCGCCGCAATTGCCGCGAAGATCGAAGACCACGCGCGGTGCCCGGTAAAGTTCCGGCGCGTGAGCGCGCAGTGATACGATAAGATCTTGCATCTGCGCAGCGTGAGCGCCGCGGCAATTGAACGTAGGGAGCGAAATCATCCATGTTCCGCGGAAGTTTCGCACGCCCGGCGCAGGTACCTCGATGCCGCTCGCCTTCGCCAGGCAATGCGAAAGCGTCACCGCATCGATCGGACGCCAGTGGAGCTCCACGGTTCGCAATCCGGTATCGGTCTGAAAACGGCAGCTTGCCGCCTGACCGGCGACATCGCCGGCGCTGGCGACGGTCAGCCACGACGATACAAGCCTAAGGCGGTGGGGCACCTTCGGGTTGAAATGCGGCCGCAGCACGCGAGCGGCTAACAAATCACAGACCGAGTCGGTACCCCAGCTCACCAGCACATCGCCCGGGCTGATTCCGGGTGCGCGGTCGACCAGCACGACGCGCGCTGGATCGTCAACCGCATCCATCCGGGTCAGGAAGCCAGGCCAGAACTTCTGCTCCGGAGCGTTGAACCGGACCTCCAGATGACCGTCGGCAAAGCCGTTGGCATAGGTGAGCAGGACCAGGCGATAGTCATGCTCGGTGCGCGCGGCCCGCGCCTGCGCGGACAAGGTCTCGGCGCCGGCCTGCAACCAGTGTCCGAACGAAGGGTCCTCCGCATTGACCGGACCCGGGTGATTGTCGCGGATCAGATCGTGCATCATCCAGAGGTCGCTAGCCGCAACGCTGGACCATTCAGTCGCCATGACAGTGTCAGCTCTCTTGCGGATTCGTTATAGTCGGCGCTCCGGTCTCCCATTCTGGCGTCTGCTGATCCGGCATATCAACGCTAGTAGAGCCGAAGGGCTGCTAACGGACAGGTCAGAGAAGCTTCGTCCAAGGTAGTAAAACCTTTGAACCAGAGGTTCAGTTTTTCGATGTCTATGCTCATCTCTCCATGGCCGCTAATAGCTCCAACATGGTTGCTTTCGGCACCAAAAGCGACAGTACACCGCGCAAGGCGTCCATCTGACCTGACGACGAAAGCATTCGGCTGAGCCGCATAGCACACCTGGAAGCCGTGATCTACGGTCTTGGTCGGATATTTTGCCAGAAGATGATTATAAACACTCGTTGCCGTTTCATTATCTGGTATAGCGGCAACCACATCTTTTGAGCCGCCAAGGTTTGTGATCTTCTTGAAGAAGAAAGCAAAACGCTGATCGTAGGCGAATGACGCCCAGCAGTCCTCGACAAAGTCCTCGACGTTGTAAAGATTTTGTGCAGTTATATGGATCCTTAAAGCAATCTCAAACGGTATGTCCGTTCTTGCTGCCGACAAGAGGTTGTTCCAAATCTTATCGAAAGTTCCGGCGCCTGACGCAAGGACCCGGTTTTTATTGTGAACATCCTCTTTGCCATCCAGGCTTATCTGAAAGTGTTTAACTCCGATTTTGCTTAGTGTTTGGAGCGTATCTGCGTTGAGCAGATAGCCGTTCGTTGTCATCGACGCATTGAGGTGAACGCCATATTGTTCGCAGACGTCGAAGGCGTGCGCTTGAATGTCATGCACGATCTCCTTGGCAACCAGAGGCTCTCCACCGAACCAACTGATGTCAAGTCGCTCTAACTCCGGCCCGCGATTTGTCAAAAGTGATTTTATCGCGCTCACGACCCGGGGGGTCATTTTGCCTATCTTAAAATCCTCGTAGCAGTAACGGCATCGAAAATTACACTGCTCAGTCGGAAGAAGCGTCAGCTTCAGCCTGCGTGGATTGAATGAGAATGCCGCTTGATCCTTTATTGCTTGTAGTGTTGCCATCGGATCAACTCCCTTTTATTGCCTAAAAATAATCAGACACCGGAAACAGGGAATACAGAGCGCCCTGCCCGGCGCCTGACCGTAATACTGAGTTAGCCAAGCGGACTTCAGCCGTTATGGCCTGCCGTCGGGTGACCTGCCGTTGCCGTTGTCACCCAACGAAGCTGTTGGATGACAACGGCACGCAGTTAAAATTGCCGGCTGCAGTTACAGTTGCCGTTGTCGAGCAACCCACGCGACGGAGCAACGCCACCGGCAATCAGATCGAGAACATCGGCGTCAAGCACCTGGATGCGGCCATCCTTGTCCAGGGCGACCAGGTTCTTGGCCTGATGGGTATCGGAAGCTTCGTTGCTTGAACGAACAGTCATGAGTGAGTTCCCTTCTTTACCTACGTGCCATTCGAGGAAAGGCTTGACGGCACGAGACGAACTTTCGCCGATTATCCGGCGCCACGATATGATCTGGTTCACAGCAGATGAGAATTTGCGGCGGCATTTCATGCTGACAGCCCTCGGGCTTGCGCCACACCATCACCTGGCGGCGTCCGCAGTTGCTGCCGCGGCAGAGGGCGATGCGCGTGTCCGGTCAGTGCGTGAGGATGCGCCATACCCTCTGCCGGAAGCGGCCGGAGGCGGAACAACGCGCGTTGAACGACGCCAGATGCTGGTTGCCCGCATCGCTGTCGAGGGTGCCGGTGGCAGGCGGGCTGGGGCGCGGCGGCAATAATTGGCGACCACAGCGTCGGTCACATCATCGCCACTGTCCGGAACGCGGCCTCAAGCCACTCTTGAACCATGAGGCGGCGCCGAGAAAATCAGTGCGTCTCCGTCATCGCAGCCGCAAGCGATGGCAAGCTTCCTGGCACGCAGAACGTCGCCAACGCCGTGCGTCGCGAAGGCCGATCGCGCGGGTCCGAATTCGATCGCGCAAGCGTATCGGCCATGCCGGGTTCCGCTCACTGCGCCGAGCAGCCTGACGCCGCATAGCGGCTGCCCCCCATTTGCCGCCGATGCTCGGAAATCCGGGCGGAGGCCTGGAGAAGACGTGGCGTCGCTCGGTGACATCCTGTGAAAAGGCCGGGTTTCACCAGCCCGAGCACAGCATCACGGATTGGATACGCCTGACATGAATCACACCGGCGCGGATTCAAGAATACGCACACCGGCCGATCCGGGCGGGAGCTCCTGTATACCGCCGCGGTCGATCAGAAGCCGCCGTTCCGCCGAGGCGATCGTCTCGGGCCGGTGCGCGATGATCACGCGTGTCAGGCCAAGGGTCTTGATCGCGGCGTTCACCTTGGTCTCGATCGCGGTATCGAGGTGAGAGGTGCCTTCATCCATGAACAGAATCCTGGGCCGCTTGTACAGCGCACGCGCCAGCAGGATACGCTGGCGTTGCCCGCCGGAAAGCGAGGAGCCCATGTCGCCGATCAGGCTGTCATAGGCCATCGGCATACGCATGATCTCCTCGTGCACGCCGGCGAGCATCGCGCAGTCCTGCATGTGCGCGGGATCGAACGCACTATCGAAGAAGCAGATGTTGTCGGCGATCGAGCCGGACAAAAGTTGGTCGTCCTGCATGACGACTCCGATCTGGTCGCGGAAGGTCCTTGCGCCGAAGGTGCGCAGCGGCAGCCCATCCAGCAGGATCTCTCCCTCGGTCGGCTCCAGGAGACCGAGCATCACCTTCAGAAGCGTGGTCTTGCCCCCGCCGGAGGGGCCGGTGATCGCAATGTACTCTCCGGCGCCAATCTCGAAGTTCACGTGCTCGAACACAAACGGTTCGCCGGGCGCGTAGCGGAATGCCAGGTTGGAAACCGTCATCCGCCCTTCAAGCGGATGACGGTAGTCGGTCCCGGTCTGCGGCTTCAGCTCCGGCTGCTCCCGCGTGATGTCGGCAAGCCGCTCGAGGTGGAGGTCCAGCATGCGGAACTCGATGCCCTTCTCAACCAGGCGCACGGCCTTGTCGGTGAACTGCTGCTTGTACGACATGAAGGCGAACAGCATGCCGATCGTCATCGTCCCATCGAGCGCCGCGAGCGCGCCAAGATAGACGACGGCCAGGTTCTCGCAGCCGAACACGATGTCGTTCAGCGCCTTAAAGGCGCCCTTCAAGCGCTCGACTCCGGCATTCGCCGTCATGACCTCGGCATAACGATTCGACCACAGCGCGGTGCGCCCGGCCTCCCGGTTGAAGATCTTGATGCTTTGGATCGCACGCACGGTCTCGATAAAGGTTGAGTTCTCCTGTGCCCGGGCGTGTACGAGGTCGAGCGAGCGCTGCCGGAACAGGCGATAAAAGACAATCCGCAGCACGATGTAGACTGCCAGCGCCGCGAGCACGACCGCGCCCAGGCGCGCGTTGTAAATGAAGATCATGCCGGCGGTCAGAATCGCCATGATGCCATCTACCAGAACCGATATCAGCCCTTCGGCGAACAGGTTCCGGATCGGCTCCAGAGACCCGAAGCGCGACACCAGGTCGCCGACGTGGCGCCGCTCGAAGAACGCCAGCGGGAGACGCAGCAGGTGCTGCAGGAGACCGGTTCCCATTTCGAACGCCAGCGTGCTTTGCAGGTAGACCAGTATCCAGGAACGGAGCAGCCCGGCGACGGCGTTGATGACCATGACGATGCCAAAGCCGAGCGCGAGCACCGACAGCAGGGCGCGATCGTCCTTCACCACGGCCTGGTCCACCGCAAGCTGCATGTAGAACGGGCTCGCCAGAACATAGGCCTGCAAGATCACCGACAATATCAGCGTCTGGAACAACGGCGATCCCAGCCCGCGGACGGAGCCGAGCAGCTCGGTCAGCCGGGGACGGGGAACCTGCGCGCCCGGCTCGAATTCGGCCGTCGGCGCAAGTTCCAGGGCGATGCCGGTGAAATGTCTCGATAGGTCGTTCGGGTCGAGCTTGCGCTCGCCGCAGGCAGGGTCCTGGATGACGACGCTGCCATCCCGGCACACCCGCTTGAGCACGACGAAATGGCTCATGTCCCAATGCAGGATCGCCGGCAGCCGCAGCTCCCTAAGCTGGCATGGCTCCAGGCGCAGCGGCCGCCCGGCCAGGCCCAGCCGTTCCGCGGCCGCCATCAGGCCGGCGAGTGTCATCCCTTTGAGGGAAACCGGATACCGGCGCCGCAGGCTGCCCAGATCGGTCGCGTGACCATGATACGACGCCACCATCCCGAGACAGGCGAGGCCGCATTCCGCCGCCTCGGTCTGGCGCAGGTCGGGAACGCCACGGAGCCAGGCGCGGCGCCGCACCGCCGTCATGACCAATTCCCCCGCAGGCTCATAACCGGTTCGAGCAGCCACTTCATGAGCGAGCGCTGGTCGAACACGATGTCCGCCCGCAGCGCCATGTCGGCGCCGAGCGGGAAGTCGCGCCCGAACGCGTTGATCGACTGCCGGTCGAGCACAACCGTCACGCGGTATGACGGTTCGTGCAGGACGATCGGCCCGACCACCTCTGCCGGACGCAGCAGGGTTCGCGAGACGGTCGCGACGTGGCCGCTGTGGAATCCGAAGCGCTGGAACGGAAAGGCATCGTATGCCAGACGCACCCGGTCCCCGGGCTCGACGAAGCCGATCGCCCGCGCCGGCACCAGAAGCTCCGCCTGCAATGCACTTCCGGTGGGAACGATGGCGAGTTGCGGGATGGTGGGGTCGGCCGAGAGGCCGACGCGCGCCTGCAGCGCGGACACGCGTCCGGCAATTGGCGCGCGAATCATATAACCCCGGCGGCCTTCGGTTTCCGCCAGCCGCACGTCCAGCTCGGCGACCGACGCCTGCAATGTCGATATCCTCGCGGCGATGTCGCCCGGAAGTTCGTCGAGGATATGCCGCTGCTGCGCGGCTTCCCCGCGTTTCGCGGCGATCTGCTCGCCCAGCGACGCCTCGCTCTGCCGCTGCGCCAGATAGTTGTCTTGCCGCCGCTTGAACTCGACGACCGATATGTAGCCCTGACCGACCAGATCGCGCACGGCCGTGACCTGCTCCTCGGCGAGCCGGGCGCGGGCCTGTTGGACGGCCAGTGCCTGCTCCTGCTCGGCGATCTCCGCGCCGAGCCCCCCGATGCGGTCGCGGAGCCGGCGGCTCTCGGCGTCCGCACGCGTCCGCTGCTGGGCGATCTGCTCCAGCATTGCGCTGCGCTGCTGGGCGAGCGCTTGCAGCACGGATTCGTCCACGTCGCCGCCATGGTCGTTGGACCCGCCGACCTGCACGGTGATCAGCGGCGCCCCCGCCGCTACTTCCTGGCCTTCGGCAACATGCACCCCGACGACGAGCCCTGCGCGGGGCGGCAAGACACGGGCCACGCCCAGCGTCGGGCTGAGGAAGCCGACGGCGGTTTCCTTCCGCGCGTAATCGCAGGTTGCCAGGAAGCCGAGAAGCGCCGCCAGCAGGATTACCAGCAGAGAGGTGAGAGCCGCGGTGGGCGGCGGCCCCGGCAGCACGCCGCCGGATTTGAACCGCTCGCTTTGGAAATCGACCGCTTCCGGCCGGAACAGTGACATGCTTGCCATGGTGGGACCGCCGATACTCTTTGCGGCCGGCAGGTTAGCTGCTTCGATTCGCTGGGGATGTGAACCAGATCACTATCGGAAAAGGATCGGTCCGATGGTTACGGTTGGGGATACCGCGACCCGCGCAGCGCCGGTGCGTTGCGGCGCGTGATGGCGCCCTGCCCTCGTGGGCCACGACTTGTCTGCCGCATTGCGGGCCGCGCGATCGCGTCTCGGGATCAGCGCGCCATCGATGATGCTGGTGTCTGGTGCCGCTCCAGCATGCTGTCATGCACCCACCCCCAGGGCGCCGTGTCGCCGACCTGGTACCAGCCGCCCGGCGCCTGGGCGAACACCCGCATCACGGTGCCCTGCGGCACCACCCGCACCGAAGCGCCGTGCGGATCGGCGTGCAGGTTGGCGTTCTGCCGCATCGTCACGCTGCCAGCCGGCACCGGATCAACCGCCGGCAGCGACGCCGCGGCGGGCGACGCCGGCGCCTGCAAGCGGGGAGCGGACGCGATCGCCGGTGCGGGTTTGGCCGGCGTGACGGGCGCCGCTCCGGATGAGAGATCGGGGATGCTGTCCGGCAGCGGCGGGGGCGCCATGACGCTGCGATACGGGCCGGGCGGCGCCGGACCACCCTGGTCGAAGCAATAGGTGACGATCGCGGCGTAGACGCGGCTTGCTTCCGCCGTGGTGGTGCCGATGTGGTGTTCGAACTGGTAGTGCGGCGCCGGCTCGTCCGGGTTCATCGGCGTGGTGACGATGGAGACGAACGGCACGAACAGGCCCGGATTGGCGGCGAACGGGGCAAGCTGACCGCAGACCGCCAGCCGCAGCGGCAGAGCCTGCTGGTAGACTTGCACGCCGCGAAACCGCGGCGCCGGTGCTGCGCCGGCCCCAATCGCCTGTTCGGTGGCTGCGCGGACGCGATCGGTCAGGCTGGCGGCCGCCGGGGCCGCGTTGTGCTTTTCCTCCTTGCAACCCGTCAGCAGCGCCAGCGCCAGCAGCGTGGCTGCCGGCACCACGGCACGGCAGCGGCGCGCACCGGCATGCCACAGTGCAAACGCAGCGCGGCGCCGGCAGGCCGATGGCGTCGCAGCAGCGGATGCCCGGATCGTCGCGCCCAATCCTGAAACGGTCGGCTGCCGCGGCGGATCGAACATAACTCCCCCTCCTATCCCCTCCTCTGGGCCGGTCAGCGGCGGCGTCGCACGGCTTGACCGGTTCCACGCCCCCCACGACAATCATAGAACGCCGCGACGGCTTACCTGATGCAGCCGGATGGGCAACCGGCGACGACCCTCGGCGCTGGCAAAAATCGGCCGACGGGCGTGAGCGCGGCTAAGCGTAAATGCCGCGCCAAGCGTTCGCCAACGGCGCCTCGGCTCCTCGCTGGGGTAAGGGGGTTCGCTCATTCGTCCTTGCGCGGGCGAGACAGCAGCGCGGCGATGGCCTGCTGCAAGGTCCGCCGACCCTCCAGCAGGGCGGCGACTTCGGCGCAGATCGGCAGCTCGACGCCCGCGGCGCGGGCGACCAGGGCGGGCGCCGTGGTCACGCCCTCGATCACCCCGCTCTGGCCCGCCAGCGCCGCGGCGGTGGTTTCGCCGCGCCCGAGCGCCAGTCCAAAGCTGTAATTGCGGCTCGCCTGGCCGGTGCAGGTCAGCAGCAGATCGCCCAGACCCGACAGCCCCATCACCGTCTCCGCCCGCCCGCCCAGCGACGCGGCCAGCCGAGCGAGTTCGGCAAGTCCTCGGGTGATCAGCGCGGCACGCGCGTTCTCGCCCAGCCCGGCGCCCATCACCGCGCCGGCGGCGATCGCCATGACGTTCTTCGCTGCCCCGCCAAGCTCCGCCCCCACCGGATCGTCGTTGCCGTACACCCGGAAAGCAGGCGTGCCGAGCAGCGCAGCGATGCACTCGCGCAGCCCGGGATCGGCGGCGGCGACCACGGCGGCGGCGGGCAGACCGGCCGCCACCTCATGCGCGAAATTGGGGCCGGTCAGCACCGCGGCCGGCACGCCGGGCCGCAGTTCCGCGACCACCTCAAGCGGCAGGCGCAGCGTGCCTGCCTCGACGCCCTTCATGCAGGCCAGCAGCGGCGCGGCGATCGGGGGCAGACCCGCGAGCACGCTGCGCAGGTGCTGCGTGGGCATGGCGAGCACGGCCAGGTCCGCTGTCGCAGGCGGCTCCGTCACGACCGAAACCGCCTCGGGCAAGCGCGCGCCGGGCAGGCGCGGATTTTCGCGCGCGGCGGCGATGGCCGCCGCGCGCGACGCATCACGCGCCCACAACGCCACGGCGCAACCGGCGCGCGCCGCCTGGATCGCCAGCGCCGTGCCCCAGGCCCCGGCGCCCAGCACCACGACCCTTCTCACAACGGCTTCCCATCGGGGTCGGGTCCGCCGCCGGCCCCAGGCTCTGCCGCCTGGTGCGCCCCCCGCGCGACCTCAGCCGCCGTGCGCACGTCGGAGACCGGGCGCGAGTCGGCACGCCGGCCGCGGAGCTCCTCGGCGATCCGGATCAGCGCAACGCGCTCGCCGTGAGCCCGCTCGCCGAGCCGCTCCAGCAACGCACCAAGGATCGGGGGCGCCGCCTGGTCGAACCCATGGGGAGGGTTGACCAACAGCAGGCCGCAGCCGTTCAACCGGCCAGGATCGAGCGGCTCCCGCAGATACAGCTCGGCGGCAACGATGTCGGGAATGCCCGTGGCCTGCAGCATGGTGAAGAAGCCGCGCACCGGGGCCAGGTGCTTGATCGGGTACCAGGCGGCGAAGACGCCGTCGCGAAACCGGGCGTGCCCGATGGCCAGCCCTTCCACGAGCTGGCCGAACTCGTTCTCCGCCTCGAACGGCGGGTCGATCAGCACCAGGCCGCGCCGCTCCCTGGGCGGCAGCAGGGCTCCGAGCGCCTCCCATGCGTCGCGCTGATGCACCGCCACCTGGGGGGCGAAGCGGCGGAAATGCCGTCTCAGCTCGCCGTGTTCCTCGGGATGCAGCTCGCAGCAGATCAGACGGTCCGCCGGCCGCAGCAGCGCCTGGATCAGCGCCGGCGAGCCGGGGTACAGCCCGATCTGGTTGACCAGCGCGACATAGGCCGCCAGCGGCAGCGGCGGGCGGTCGACCAGCCGCCCGATGCCGGCCCGCCACTCCCCGGTGCGCCGGGCGGACGGGCTGTCCAGGTCGTAGCGGCCGGCGCCGGCATGCGTGTCCAGGACGGCGATCGGCGCGTCCTTGCGCTGCAAGGCGCCGACCAGCCAAACCAGCAGCGCGTGCTTCATGCAGTCGGCGAAATTCCCGGCGTGGTAGGCATGGCGGTAGTTCACGTCCTGACCCTGCCCTGCCCTTGGGCCGGCCGCCGGCTATCCAACACCGCCGTTGATGGTCAGTACCGTCCCCGAGGTGTAGCCCGACAGCGGGCTGGCCAGGAATGCCACCGCGTAGCCGATCTCTGCCGGCAGGGCGGGCCGGCCGAACGGCATCCGCGCGGTCAGCTCGCGCCAGCGCTCCGGATCGCCGAGGGTCCTGGCGGCGCGATCGCGCTGCATCATGACCTGGCGTTCCGTCTCCACCGAGCCGGGATTGACCCCCACGACGCGCACGCCGTCCGTCGGCCCCTGCCGACCCAGCGAACGGGTGAACGCCATCAGGGCCGCGTTGGCAGTCGAACCGGCGATGTAGCTGGGCGGCACATGCTCGCCGGCCGCACCGATCACGTTGACGATCACCCCGGACCGGCGCGACGCCATCTGCGGATAGACCGCGCGGCTGAACGCAATGAAGCCGAACAGCTTCAGGTCCCAGGCGCGACGCCACATTTCGTCGTCCAGGGCGAGCAGGTCGCCGGGCGGGATCGCGCCGGCGTTGTTCACCAGGATGTCGATCCGGCCGGCCGCATCCGCCGCCCGCCGAACCTCCGCATCCGTCGAGAGATCCGCTGCAATCGTCTCGACGGTCACGTCGCGGCCCGCGCGAATGCCGGCCGCCGCCTCGTCGAGGGCGTCCTGGCTGCGCGCGACCAGAATAACGTCGCACCCTTCATCGGCCAGCACGGCGGCCACGGCGCGGCCGATTCCACGCGATCCGCCAGTGACCAGGGCGCGCTTGCCCGCGAGCATCAGGTCCATCTTCAGGCCGCCTTTCTGAGCCCGCTGCGCCAGGCTCGGCAGGCATCGCCGAAAGCGCGGAACAGGGCGATACTGGCAGGGTGGTCGGACCAGCGCCACTCCGGGTGCCACTGCACGCCGACAACGAACCCGGGCGAGTCCAGCCGCACCGCCTCGATGGTGCCATCCGGGGCCTGCGCCTCGGCCACGAGGCCCGGCGCAAGCTGGTTGATCGCCTGGCTGTGCAAGGAGTTGACCTGAATCTCGCTGGCGCCCAGCACTTGCGCGAGCCGTCCCGACAGCGCGATCGGGTGCTTGGGGCCGTAGCGCTGCTCGATCTCGCCCGGTCCCTCGCGATGGTCCATCCGGCCGGCCACGTTGTGCACTTTCTGGTGCAGGGTGCCGCCCAGCGCGACGTTCAGTTCCTGGATGCCGCGGCAGATCGCGAGCAGCGGCAGGCCGCGCGCAACCGCGGCGCGGATCAGCGGCAGCGTGGTGGCGTCGCGGGCCGGGTCGTGGTGGTCGGGGGTCAGGCTCGCGCCACCGTCATAGTGGCTCGGGTGCACGTTGCTTGCGCTGCCGGGGATCAGCAGGCCATCGAGCCGGTCCACCACCGCGAGCTGCGCTTCGCCCATCGGCGGAATCATGACCGGCAGAGCACCGGCGCCGCCGAACACGGCCGCCGCGTAGCGCGCGGGCGTGTCATGGCGCAGATGCCCATTCACGAGCCGCGCGCAGGCGGGGATGCCGACGACGGTTTGCATGCGTCCCGATCTCCTAACAGAACTCCCGGCATTATGGCCGCGGCCGCCACCGATCGGCAATGCGGCTGCCGGCCCCGCCCGCAAGCATCAGGGCTGCCATGCGGCGGGGCGGGGTATCGGGGCGGCAAGTGCCACAGCGCGTATCAGGCAACGCCAACGCGCGCCGATCGCGCCGCCGGCGCTGCGGGAAAGCCGCGCCGGCCGAGGCCGCCCACCGCCGTCACGACAGGAAAGCCCGCCCGGGGTCGAACGGCTTTCTTTACACTGTTCTGGACACTGTTCTGGACACTGTTCTGGGCACAAAACGGTGCCGGACGACTAAGATATTGAAAACCGAGCGTCTCCGTTCTGGCACGTGGCTTGCTTTGCCGCTGAATGGCATTATCGTGATCTGAGAGGGCTTGATCATCGAATCTCTTGGCAATTCCATTCCGCCGCATGAACCGTCACGCAATACGAACCACGATGCGGCTGCCAGCACTGCCCGTAGGCCCGTTCGCCTACATCGTCTGCCTGGTCTTGCTACAGCTTCAGGTTGAGTCGTTTTGGCTATATGCCTGGGATCACGGCTTATTCAGACTTGGGTTGCTCGCGCTGGTTCTGAGTTTCGCACTGATACTGTGGCTGAGCCCTACGCCGAGTCGATCAACCCCGTTGGCCCTGCCGCTGGGACGGTTATCCGCCGCGCTGTGTCTGATCATCGCAACGGCGCTGCTGACGTTGACCGGCAGGCTGACCTGGGGGCATGGCCCGGCGCTGGCCGGGCTTTTGCTGCTGATCCTGGGATTTCTGGTGGCGCTGTGGCGCTTTGGGGCGAGACCTGGCGACGTCGCCGCACGGCTGGTCATTGCAGCGATTCTCATGTTGCTAACGGTACAGGCTGTCCGCACCATCGAAGGCAGCGCTTTCGCCGCCGTGCAAACGAACCGGCTTCGGTTGGACGAGGGACGGACGACCTTGGTGGCAGCGCGGCTTCTGTGGCACGGCGAGAATCCCTATGCCACTGGCGCTCTGGTTGACGACACGGCGTTCGGGGCACGGCTGCAAAGGCGGATCGCCATCGGGGTCGGCCCGACGATGCCCCGTGATGCGGTGGACGCCGCCGTTCAGCGCTACCTCTCGGGCCTTGACCCCCAGCTTCGCCAGGCACTCGTCCCCGCACCGGGTCCTGACGCGCCGGTCTCCGCCAGACGCGAGGTTGCGGTGCTCGGGTACAAGTACGGCCCGGTGCCCCTGCTGGTCTCGGCCGCTCTGGAGCCGACATTCGGACCAGCTTCCGTTCCGCTTGCCAACGGGCTCGCCTGCCTGGCGTTGTTCGTGGTGCTGGGGCTCGTGCTGTATCGGGCCGGGGCAGGGGCGATCGGAGGGGGACTGGCCCTGATTGCGCTGATGACCGACCCGATGATCTATCAGTATTTCCTGTTCTGGACAGCGACCGACGTCTGGGCGCTGCTGTTCGGGTTCAGCGCCCTGTTGTTTGCGCTCTGGCGCCGTGACGCCGCCCTTGGCGTGGCCCTGGGGCTGGCGCTGGGTAGCAAGGTCCTCCCCGCGATCCTGTTCCTGCCATTGCTCCTGGTAACTCGATCGACCCGGGCGGCGCTGGCCTTCGCCTTGACGGCCGCGGCTTTGCTCCTACCCTGGCTTAGCTGGGACGCGTCGGGGTTCCTTGCGAATGTCTTTCTTTGGCCAACGATGATGGCGCCGGTACCGAACTCCTGGGTGTTCGATGCGCCGCCATGGCTTGTGAGGGGCGCGCGGATCGTGCTGGCGAGTGCGATGCTGCCGTTGGGCCTGCGCGTTGGCCTGCGCAGAGAGAAGCGTCTGTGCAGCGTCATGGCGATCATCAACGTGCTTGTGGTCGCGGGCGCTGCGGCGACGTGGAACAACTATGTCACGTGGTTCTCGACCTGGATGGTCCTGGCCATCGCCGAAGTGTTCTGCCTGCAAGTGCCGATGACCGACCAGATCGTTCGGAGCCGCGTGCGGCGACCAGCATAGCACGCCTTGCCTGCGGAATCCGCCGGATGTGTGCGACCCGTTTGACCCAAATGCCGAGCCCTGCGGGTCAGCCCCTCGCTTATCTGTCAGGCGTACCCGCTGACACGATTTGCGGCGATGACAACGCCGCAGTCGGCACGGCTTCATCCAAAGCCGGGTTGGGTGCTTGCGCGCGTCGGCGCCTTGCCGGAATCAGGAACAGCGAGCGCCAGTCCCGCACGTGGCCGAACTCGATGAATCTGTATGACAATGCCGCCACGACAAATGTCAGCACGACATACCAAACGAGCCGCAGCCCGGTGAGCGAGTCCGACGGGTCCTCCGCAAGCCAATGGCCGATCGGCATCTGCCAAAGATACAGGCTGTAGCACATCATCCCCACAACCTGCAGCGGCACGAAGCTAAGGAAACGAACCGCCACCCCTCGGCCCGAAAGCGCCGCCAATAGCACGGCACACAATCCGGCATCCAGGACGTTGTTGAGGGGTGCGGTCAGAACCACTTGCCACGAGCGCGTGCGGCATCCGTCATACCCGAACCACGCTGCCAGAATCAGCGCGATCCCGGGCAACAGAAGATGTCTCGCCCGCACGCCGATCAAATCTCGGACATAGAGGTGCGCAACGACCATGCCGAGCACGAACTCGTCAAGCCTTCCGGTGATGTTGTCGCTGATGGCGTGAGGGCACTCGAACTGGGGATACCAGAGACGCCCAACTGCCCGCGCGATCAGTGACGTGACCAGCACAACCCAGAGCAGCCGCCATATCCCGAAGCGCCGGACTGCGATGATCAGCAGCGGAAAGGCGAGGCTGAACAGCACCTCCACCCCAAGCGACCACAAAGCCGGGTTGTAGCCGGGTCCAAAACTGTATCGCGAGAAAACAAAGGAAAACGTCAGCAGGCTCAGTGACTCTCGGCCGAACGAAACTGGATGGTCTGCGAAGTAGGTGACGACGAGAAGGACCAGGGCGGCGACATAATAAGCGGGCATCAGCCGCCAGAACCGCCGCCGGTAAAACGTGGTGGCATCGCCGAAGGTCGCCAGGTTCCGGGTACCTTTGGCGTAGGGCAGGAACAAGACGAAGCCTGACAGGATGAAGAAGAGATTGACGCCGGTCCACCCGTTATGAAGGATGGGTCCGATCGATAGTGTTGTCCAAGGGAGGAACGGACCTTCCGATGGCCAGGCACCGGTGTGGTGGTACATGACGGCGAGGATCGCAAAAGCTCGCAGTCCGTTAACCGTTGCCAGTTTGTCCAATGTCTTACCCGCCTTGGCGATCACCGTAACGCCGCGGGGCGTCGCCGTCCCGGGCCTCAGCAGTCGGTTGCGTACCCAGCCAGCCGCTCCGGTCCCCGGTCGGCCGGGGAAAGCATACAAAGCTTCACGGACCACCGTTAGTGCCAAATCGCAATTGGCGCCACGCCGATCGAGTCCGGTCGCCGTGCGGGCTTGTTGGAGCCCCAAACGATCCGGAGCGCCGCGGTCTCGGATCCAGGTGACCAACCGTCACGGCATCGCTGGTGCTGTCCGGGCGCGTGGTCCCGGCCAGGGTCGATTCTCTGGCTCAATCCGGCGCGCGATATTAGGCTTGAACATCCTCGGCGCGGCCGCCATTATGACGCTCTTGGATCAAATTGCTCTCAATGACCCCGGCCCCAATGCGCCGCGCTCCGACGGTGCCCGGCAGCGGGGCGGTGCGCTACCGGCGGGGGACGTTCCGGCCCGAAAGGTTGCTGCTTCGTCCCGGCTGGCGGTGCTGGATGGCATAAGGGGATGGGCATCGCTCGCGGTGCTGCTGTTCCACATGCTGCCCGAGACAAACCGGGGCGTGCTGCCCGAACTGAATCACACCCTTGTCTATGCGCTCCTCGACGGGCCGCTGGCGGTCTATGTCTTCTTCATCCTCTCCGGCGAGGCGCTGTCTGCAAGCTACCTGCGCACGATGGATGCCGCCGTAATCCGCTCGCTCGCCGCACGACGCTATTTTCGGCTCACGTTGCCTATCTTGATGGCTTGCCTGCTGGTGTACGCGGCGATCGTTACGGGCACAGCGGTACACCAGAGCGCAGCTTCCGTGCTGCACTCCGACTGGCTTGGTGGATTCCTGAATTTCGACCCAAGCCTTGCCGGCGTCGTTCGCTATGCGTTGCGTGACGTGTATTTCGACCTGCCTGCCGATGCCCATTACATTCCGCTGCTCTGGACGATGCCGGTGGAGTTGCTCGGCTCGTGTGTCGTATTCGGAATGCTTCTGCTGGTCAACGGACTGAAGCTGCGCAAGCGGCTGGGGGTCTACGCGGCGTTTTTCATCGCTTTGCTGGCGTTCGACCGCGTGTTGATCGGCTTCGTGATCGGTGTCATGCTGACGGAGATGCGACTCGCCGGCGCAATGGACCGGCTGCGAGCTTGGCCGCGCCGGCGGCTTGCGTTCCTCGCCGTCGCGATCGTCGTCGCCGTCTTTATCTCCTGGCTTCGCGCGCGCTCGCATGGCGACCTGACCGTCCGCTATTACCTCCGGGAATACCTTGGTCACACGTTGGACGCACCGCCGGCCAACGCCAACCCAGTGCTCATGTACGCCAGTGCGCTGGCCCTGTTGTTCGTCGTCATGGCTTCGCGGCGGTTGGAGGCCTTCTTCTGCTGCGGGCTATCTCGCTTCCTGGGCACCATCTCCTTTCCGCTATACCTGACCCAGTTCGCGGTGCTGATCACCCTCACGTCCGGCCTTGTCGTCCGCTTTGTCGATCCCGCGCACCCGGACCGGCTGACGCTTTATTGCATCGCCGGGGCGTCGATTATCGCCAGCATCCTGCTTGCGTGGATCTTCGCCGGATTGGAACGACGCGCGCTTCGCTGGCCGAATCGGCTGGTTGCGAAAGGGTTGGCCTAATCCTTTACCCGCCTCGGTTCAGGCTTTCGGTTTGGCGCTAAGGGGGCGGTTTACAGCCGGGTTAGAGACCAAACATCTTCGCCAATCTCCAGTAATACACGTGCCCCCAATCAGTTTGGCTTTGTTCGAGCCACAAATGCGCCGGCCCGAAACTCGAAAGCTGATACAGCAAGAGCATGGCGTGAGAGGCAATTACACCGATTATTACGGCGGACCAGACCGTCCACGTCCTATTCGGCGTTCCGACGTCGCTGGCAAGCGCGAAGAAACCCATGTATGCGCCAAGGTCGAACAGAAGATAGAACTCCATTCTGTATCGCATAGTAAAAGCGGTAAATGTGAGCATTAACATGGCCGGAATCGTCAATCCGGTTAGCAAAGAAATCATCGCACCGGTATCCACATTCTTGATATGCAATTTATTGCGGATCAGGATCCAAGCCAGTGCAGCCGACAGCCCCAGCAAAATGAGGTCGGTTACGAAGAAGCTGCTGGGAGGCATCTCCGTCACATCAATAAGACGCAGGTCCGTTTCAGCAAATTCCAGGCGGCCGTCTGGCCTTATTAAGAACCAGATTGGGAAGAAGTAATAAATCAATCCATACCAAGCTCGTGAGAGGTTAAATATGCCGTATTGTTCTAGCTGCGGAATGCGATTGGGAATACTTTGGTTTGCCACATTAAGATAAACATTCTGGAAGATCAGTGGATTACCGAACCGCATCTGATTGATGACGCCCGCTATCAGCGCGCTTGCGAGCAACACGGAGGTTACCGCCACAAACCGGCGCTGCGCCACGCCGCCGCGCCGCGCCGCCAACCACACCAGCAGCAGCCCGGCCGCAGCGTAAAGCCCCAATCCGGTGGAAACCCTTGTCAGCAAAGCCAATCCCGCGCTGCAGGCCATCGCCAGGAGGATCCCCGACGAGAACCCCTCGTTCCGCAACAAACCGCGAACGCTGAACAAGACAAATGCAGAGGCGAAGGCCGCCGCCCAGAACACAACCTCCTGATAGACGGACGCTCTTAGATACTGAACATTTGATCCGCCAAACAGCACTGATACGATCAGCGCCGCGACCATAGTTGTGGCAAAAGCGGACGAAGGAACGTGGCGCCGGACCTCCAGGATCGCTGAAATCTTCAGGACCCCGCTGAGTGTCGCGGCAACGACGCACGACAGAGCCGTGACGTCGATCATTCGCCAGCCGGGGATCGGTACCAGAACGATACGCAACAGCGCAGGGATCACGCCCCAATAGGCATAGACACGGCCATCGCGAACATAACCCTCTATGCCAACGGCGTCGGCATCAACATCGAACCGTCCGCGCAATAGATGATCCAGCATGCTGTTGAACTGCAATTCGGGGTAGACAGAGCGGCCAACCTCGGAGTGCGCGATCAATCCGAAATAATACGCGAACATCAACGCGGCACACGTCGGTATCAACCACGACGGCGCCCGTGCCGATGGACCGAAGACCGAGGTCCAAATGTCACGTTCCATCTGGCGTTACCTCCGCTGTCACTCATTTTGGGTCGTTCGACGATAGCAACCAATGCGCCGAGGAAGCAACCCAACGCCCAACCACGTGACGGCGTCGGCGCCCCCCCAGGCGCTCAGGCTGGGAGCGGCTCACTCCTCCTCGGCCGTCCGCCGGATCAGCACCTCGCGCTTGCCGACATGGTTCGCCGGCCCGACGACGCCTTCCTTCTCCATTTGTTCGATCAGCTTGGCGGCGCGGTTGTAGCCGATGTTCAGGTGACGCTGAATGAACGACGTGCTCGCCTTGCCTTCGCGGGCCACCACCGCAACCGCCTGGTCGTATAGCCCCTTTTCGCCCTCGCCCCCACCGCCGAGGCCGGACGGGATCGCGCCGCCTTCATCCTCCTGCAGCTCGGTGACGTCCTCGACATAGGCTGGCTCGCCCTGCTCGCGCAGGAAGGCGACCACTTTTTCCACCTCGTCGTCGGTCACGAACGGCCCGTGCACGCGGGTTATGCGACCGCCGCCGGCCATGTAGAGCATGTCGCCCTGGCCCAGGAGCTGTTCGGCCCCCTGCTCGCCCAGGATCGTCCGGCTGTCGAACTTGCTGATCACCTGGAAGCTGATGCGCGTCGGGAAATTGGCCTTGATGGTGCCGGTGATCACGTCCACCGACGGCCGTTGCGTTGCCATGATCACGTGGATGCCGGCGGCGCGCGCCATCTGCGCCAGCCGTTGCACCGCGGCCTCGATCTCCTTGCCGGCGACCATCATCAGGTCGGCCATCTCGTCCACCACCACCACGATGTAGGGCAGCGGCTCCAGCGCCAGCGGCTGTTCTTCGAAGGTGGGACGGCCGGTATCGGGGTCGAAGCCGGTCTGCACACGGCGGGTGACGACCTCCCCCTTGGCGCGCGCCTCGATCACCCGGTCGTTGTAGCCGATGACGTTGCGCACGCCGAGCTGGCTCATCGCCCGGTAGCGGCGCTCCATCTCCCGCACCGTCCATTTGAGTGCGGTCACCGCCTTGGCCGGCTCGGTGACCACGGGGGCCATCAGATGCGGGATGCCCTCGTACATCGACAGTTCCAGCATCTTGGGATCGATCAGGATCAGCCGGCACTGGTCCGGCGACAGCCGGTACAGCAGCGACAGGATCATCGCGTTCACCCCCACCGACTTGCCGGAGCCGGTGGTGCCGGCGATCATCAGATGCGGCATGCGCGCCAGGTCGGCGACGATCGGCGTGCCGCCGATCTCTTTGCCAAGAGCGATCGAGAGGCGTCCGGGATGGCGCTGGACCTCGTCCGACGACAGTATCTCGCTGAGGAACACCGTCTCGCGCCTGGCGTTCGGCACCTCGATGCCGATCACGTTGCGCCCGGGCACCGTGGCGATGCGCACGGCCGTGACGGACAGGCTGCGCGCCACGTCGTCCGCCAGCCCGATCACCCGCGCGCTGCGGATGCCGGGCGCCGGCTCCAGCTCGTACAGCGTGACAACCGGGCCGGGGCGGATATCGGCGATCGTGCCCTGCACGCCGTAGTCCGACAGCACGGTCTCCAGCAGCCGGGCGTTGGCTTGCAACGCGTCCTCGCTGGGACCCGAGGTTGCGCGGGCAGGCGCGGGCGTCAACAGCGCCAGCGGCGGAAACTGCCAGCCGCTTTCGACCATCGGCAGGACCTGCTGCTGCGGCTTGCGCGGGATGGCGGCGAGTTTCGTGATGCGCGCCGCGGTGACCGAGGCAGGCGGCGGCTGATCCGGCGACGGGGCGAGGCGCGACACGGTGGGGCGCGGCTCGCGGCGGGTGACCTGGGCGCTTGGCAGCGGCGCCTCGTGCGCGTCGGCGTCGGCCTTGGCCTCCGCCGCGGACCGGCGCCAGCGCAGCAGGCGGAACAGCGGCGCGGTCATCCCGCCGGTGGCCGAAGCGGTGGCCCGGCCGAGCGATCCGGCCGCATCGCGCCCGCCGGAGACCGAAAACCGTGCGCCCTTTGCCGCAAATCGTCCGGCCGCGTGCCAATCCCCGGTGGACAGCCCCAGCGCCAGCAGGGTCAGGGTGACGGCCAGCGCAAAGCCCACGGTCCAGACGACGGCGGCACCAAACGGCCCCATCGTGCCCTGGCCCGCTTCCAGCCCGCCGGCCGCCAGCAGCGCACCGGTCGCGCCACCCAGCCCCGCAACGGTCGGCCAGGCGGGGTGGTGCGGCAGCGGCAGCGCAGCGAGCGCGGCGGCGAGCAGGGGCACCGCAGCGGCCAGGGCCGCAATCCGCGCAGCAACGCTGCCGAGACCCCGGCGCGATGCGATGCGCCAGCACCAGGCCAGCATGGCGACCCCCGGCAGCGCGCCGGCCAGACCGAAGCCCTGCAGCAGCACATCCGCGAGCGCCGCCCCGACCGGGCCGGCCAGGTTGCTCGCATGCCGCGTGGTGGCAGTGTTCAGGGAAGGATCGCGCGGGTCGTAGGTCGCCAGCGCGACAAGGATGGCGAGCCCCGCCAGGCCGAGCGCGAGCCCGCCCAGTTCGGCGGTGCGCTGTTGCATCAGGGAACGGAGCGCGGGCGAGGCGAAACGGCGGTCCCCTGTGGAGCCTGGGCGGGCGGCGACGGCCATGCGAATCGGGCACCTTCTGCGCAGTTCGAGCGGGGAGCGAACTATAGCGGCGAAGTGGCTGAAGGATGAAGCCGGAAGCAGCCACCGCGAGCGACCGCGCGCGGGCCGGCCTCAACCTGTTGCCGGACGGATCTGGCGATCCGTGGCCACCACGCGCCGTGGCGGCGAGGCCGTATGCGTTCGCAGTCTGCATTCCGGCCCGGGCTCGGGCGGCTCCACCTCCGCCGCCCATTCCAGCAGCGCACCGCGGACCGTTGCACGATCGAGCCGGGTTCTTCCTCGCCGGAAGTTGAGAACGACTTGCAAATGCATCCTCCATGCGCTAACTAACGTTCATCACAGGAGCGTCATTCGCGATGTACGCGTGTATCTGCAACGGACTGACCGAACGGCACGTGCGCGATGCCGCAGAGGCTGGCGCCAGCCTGCCCAGCGACGTCTACCAGGCCTTCGGATGCGAAATGCAATGCGGTACCTGCGAGAAGGCGATTGCCTGCATCATTGAGCAGATCGCCGGGCCGCCAATTGGGCGCAGCAGCGGGGCCGACAGCCCATTTGCGGGACGGGTGGCCGCAGCCTAAGCTGGCGGAGCGACTGTGTCCGACTGATGAGACCTGGAGACGTGCCCGGTGAAAGTTGATCCCAAGGTCGTCGAGTACCTGAACACGGTGCTCACCAACGAATTGACCGCGATCAATCAGTATTTTCTGCACTCACGGATGCTGAACCATTGGGGCGTCACCAAGCTCGGCAAGCACGAGTACCAGGAATCGATCGAGGAGATGCGGCATGCCGATAAACTGGTGCAGCGCATCCTGTTCCTGGAAGGCGTGCCCAATGTTCAGCGCCTGAACCAGGTCCTGATCGGCGAGTCCGCGGAGGAAATCCTGCGCGCGGACATGAAGCTTGAGGAGAAGGCCATCGCCGACCTGCGCGAGGCCATCCCCTATTGCGAGAGCGTCCGCGACTTCGCGAGCCGCGACCTGCTGGCCGGTATCCTGCGCGACGAGGAGCACCATGTGGACTTCACGGAGACTCAGCTCGACCTGATCGGCCTCATTGGCATCCAGAATTGGACGCAGCTCAACAGCGATCCGGCCGGCGGCGAGTCGTAGGCGCCGGAACGGCCGGGGGCCGGCGCAGGACCCTGTATCAGAACACCTGCTCGCCATGCAGCGCGATGTCGAGCCCCTCGCGCTCCTGCTCGGGCGTCACGCGCAGGCCAACGGCCAGATCTGTGATCTTGAGAAGTCCCCAGCTCATCAGTCCGCTATAGGCCAGCGTCGCGACCGTTGCTGTCGCCTGGACGCCGAGCAGCGACAGGCCGCCGACATACACCCCTTCGGGATGCTCTGGCGTGGCGCTCAATGGACCGAAGGCGAACGCGCCGGTCGCCAGCGTGCCGATGATGCCGCCCACGCCATGCACGCCGAACGCGTCCAAGCTGTCGTCGTAGCCCAGGCGCTGCTTCAGGCTGGTTGCCGCCCAGAAGCACACCGTGCCCGCCACGATCCCGATTCCCAGCGCCGGACCAGGCAGCACGAAGCCCGCTGCCGGGGTGATCGCTACCAGCCCAGCCACCGCCCCGGAGATCGCCCCCAGCACCGACGGCTTGCCGCGCAGGACCCACTCGGCGAAGCCCCATGCCAAAGTTGCCCCCGCCGCGGCGATCTGCGTGGCCAGCACCGCCATGCCGGTGCGCCCGCTCGCTCCCAGCGCGCCACCCGAGTTGAAACCGAGCCAGCCCACCCACAGCAGGGACGCCCCGGTTACCGCATAGGCCAGGTTATACGGCGCCATGTTTTCATGCCCGTAGCCGAGCCGGCGGCGCAGCACGAGCGCACACACCAAGCCCGCAACGCCGGCATTGATCTCCACCACCGTGCCGCCGGCGAAATCGGCCACGCCCATCAGATTGAGCCAGCCGGTCGCGCCCCACACCCAGTGCGCGATCGGCGCGTAGACCAGCAGCGACCACAGGCTCATGAACAGCAGCAGGGCGGAAAACTTCATCCGGTCGGCGAAAGCGCCGGTCACCACCGCCGGAGTGATCACGGCAAAAGCCATCTGAAACAACAGGAACACGCTTTCTGGGATGGTCATCGGCAGCGGATTGGCCGTGCCGGCCCCCAGCGTGAACGGCTTGTCCCAGCCGTCCGCCAACCCGTTCAGCATGACACGCGACAGATCGCCGATCAGCATGTTGCCGTTGGTGAAGGCCAGCGAGTAGCCGATCACCATCCACAGCACGGTGACCAGCGCGCATAGCGTGAACGACTGCATCATCGTCGCCAGCACGTTCTTCTTGCGCACCATGCCGGCATAGAACAGCGCCAGCCCCGGCACCGTCATGAGCAGAACGAGCGCCGTGCAGACCAGCATCCAGGCCACGTCCCCCGGTTCCACCCGCTGCACGGTCTCGGCTGGAAAGGCTGGCGTCGATAGCAACAGGGCCGCCGGTAATGCGGCCCAGGCCCGGCGAAGTCGCAGCATGGCGGTGTCCGATCGTTGCGGTGCGCGGAAGCGCGCTGGGAGATTCGACAGCAAATCCAAGAGCGAGATTTTGAAATTCTAAGAGCGAAATCCATGCCAGGGACCGTGCCGACGCCAAACCACGGACTCACGGAGCTGTGATGCGAAATTGGGCAGCGATCGGTTGCCCACCGGACTGGCAGATGCAAACGCAATCGCGTCCAAGGCCGACGAAACGCCTGCCTAATCCGCAGGCAGCCAAGCGCCTGCTACGGCAACCGCTTGGCTGCAGCGGTGTCGGGTTGGCTGCAGCGGTGTCGGGCGCCTGTCGTTCCGGTCGCCGGAAGTCTCGGCATGATTGGTTCGCTTCCGAATACGCCGTGGCGCCGGGGGCCAGCGTTGAACGGCGAAAGTCAGGCGGCAACCGGACATGCGTCGAGCCCCACGTCGAGCCGAGGTTCAGCAGGCGGCCGGCCAGTCTTGCCTCTTTCCAGGGAGAGA
>Ga0302189_10000327_pt1 | contig 40690 bp, 32 predicted proteins | sample II_Bog_E2_2_FD_194551 | JGI IMG/M metagenome (GOLD analysis project Ga0302189, IMG submission 194551) | Peat permafrost microbial communities from Stordalen Mire near Abisko, Sweden - II_Bog_E2_2 | ecosystem: Environmental > Terrestrial > Soil > Wetlands > Peat | place: Sweden: Abisko...
ATCCGCAAAAGGGCCCGGTAGACGTCGTTGTCATCGACCACATCGAACAGCCGACGGCAAACTAGTACAAACCTGGACTTGGCAAATGTCGAGACGCTTTGGCTACATCCTGTTCTTCTCAGCTCTTGTAAGCCTCTGCGCCTCAACCCTGGCCGCGGCTGCGGAATATCATGGCCAGGTTACGTTCGGCGGATTGCCTGTTCCCGGAGCCACCATCACTGCGACACAAGGCACAAAGAAGCTATCTAGCGTATCCGATCAGGGAGGCCTGTATAACTTTCCCGACCTGCCGGACGGTAACTGGAAGATCGAGGTCGAGATGCAATGCTTCTCGACGATGAAGGCCGATGTTACTGTCGCTCCGAATATTCCGCCAGGTAAATGGGAGCTAACTCTTCTTCCCATCGACCAGCTCCTGGCGCGCTCAAAGCTCGTGCAAGCCCCGATAATTTCGCTGCCTGTGCTCGTCGCTCGTCCGGTTGAGAAAAAGGCCGACGGATCGAACGCTGCCGCCGCAGCCCCGGAGATGCCGAAGCCGACCGAGGAGCAAAGCCAGCAGTCCTCCGATGGCTTTCTGGTCAACGGCAGCGTCAATAACGCGGCCACCAGTCAATACTCGCTTGATCAGGCGTTTGGAAACAGAAGGCCCAACAGCAAGAGCCTCTACAACGGAGGATTCGCCGCAGTCCTGGATAACTCCGCGCTCAATGCCAGGCCGTATTCGCTCACCGGAACCGAAACGCCAAAGCCCTTCTACGATCTCATTACTGGAGTTGTTACGTTCGGCGGACCAATCAAGATCCCCCATGTACTTCCCCGCGGACCCAACTTCTTTGCTGCCTACCAATGGACACGCAACAATACGGCGGCCACATTCCCTGGCCTCGTCCCCACAGAAGCTGAACGCACAGGCGATCTCTCCGGATTGGTTAACTCACTCGGCCAACCGATAACCATCTATGATCCCGTAACCGGCCTGCCGTTTGAAGGCAATCAAGTTCCGGTTACTTCGCAGGCAAAGGCATTGCTAGCGCTTTATCCGCATCCAAACATGGTCGCCGGATCGGCCTATAACATCGAGGTGCCTGTACTCAACAGCGCTCATCAGGATGTGGTGCAACTGCACCTGAACAAGACAATCGGCCGCAAGGATCAGTTCGATGGCGGCTTCAACCTTCAAAGCACAAGGGCCGGAAATGTAAGCCTTTTCGGCTTTGTGGATACGACCGATATACTCGGAATCAATACGAATGTCAATTGGTCGCATCGTATCAGCCAGCATCTATATCTCAACAGCAAATACAGCTTCAGCCGGCTCAGAACGCTGATTGTTCCCAACTTTGAAAATCGTGAGAACATTGCCGGCAACGCAGGCATCGGCGGCGATGATCAGAATCCCATTAATTGGGGCCCGCCCACGCTCAGCTTTGCCAGCGGCATCGCGTCCCTTTCCGATGCAAACAGCTCCTTCAACCGCAATCGCACCGATGCGGTTTCCGAGTCCGCAGGCATCTATCGCAGCCATCACAACATAACTGTGGGCGGCGACTTTCGCAAGCAGGAGTATAACGACTTCTTTCAGCAGAATCCGCGCGGGAGCTTTACCTTTACAGGCGCTGCAACAGCGGGCGCCGGCAGCAGCGGTTCCGACCTCGCCGACTTTCTTCTCGGCATACCCGATGCGAGCCAGATTGCATATGGCAACTCGGATAAGTACTTTCGTCAACCGGTATACGACGCATATGCAACAGACGACTGGCGAGTCATGTCCATACTCACTATCAACGCGGGCATACGGTGGGAGTATGGCGCACCCATGACAGAGCTCAAAGGACGCCTGGTCAACCTTGACATCGCCCCTGGCTTTACCGCCGCCGCACCGGTCCTGGGCAGCGACCCTGTCGGACCTCTTACCGGCATTCACTATCCCAGTTCGCTCATTCGCCCTGACAAGCGCGGCGTAGAACCACGCATCGGCGTCTCCTGGCGTCCCATCCCCGCTTCAACCGTCGTGGTCCGCGCTGGATACGGCCTCTATCACGACACTTCCGTTTACCTTGGCCCGGCAATGCAGTTAGCGCAGCAGGCTCCACTTTCGACCAGTCTGAATGTGCAGAACAGTGCCGCTTGCCCGCTAACTCTGGCCAACGGATTCAACTCCTGCGGTTCCACCACCGCGGATAACAACGCGGTCGACCCGAACTTCCGCGTCGGGTACGCCCAGACCTGGAACCTGGCAGTCCAGCGCGATCTGCCGGGCGCGCTCCAGCTTACTGCGACTTATCTTGGAGTGAAGGGAACGCACGGCTTGCAGGAGTTACTGCCCAACACTTACCCGATAGGTGCAGTTACTCCATGCCCTTCCTGTCCGCTGGACTTTGAGTATCGAACCTCCGGCGGTAACTCGACGCGCGAATCGGAACAGTTGCAATTACGGCGCAGGCTCCGCAACGGATTTACTGCAACCCTGCTCTACACTTTTTCTAAATCAATCGACGACGACGCAGCGCTGGGCGGACAAGGACACACAACTGCGAGCGAACAGAACCAGAACGCGGCTCCCGCAGCAGCCGCCATCGCGCAAAACTGGCTCGACCCACGGGCTGAGCGTTCGTTGTCCACCTTCGATCAGCGACACCTGGTTAATGTGCAGCTTCAATACACCAGCGGACAAGGCCTGGGCGGCGGAGATCTGATGGGTGGCTGGGCTGGCAGGCTTCTCAAAGAGTGGACGGTGCTGACGAAAATAAATGCTGGTACCGGACTGCCTGAAACTCCGAGTTATCTGGCCGCGGTTCCCGGAACGGGTTTCTTCACCATCCGGCCAGACCTGACTGGCGCGCCCATTTATACCAAAAGCGGCACCGCACATCTCAACGTCGCAGCCTACGGAGCGCCGCTCACCGGCCAATGGGGAACATCGGCAAGAGACTCCATAACCGGGCCCGATCAATTCAGCCTCGACACCTCGCTGGAGCGCACGTTTCGTCCTAACTCGAAGCTCTATCTCATTGCGCGTGTGGACTCGACCAACATGCTGAATCATGCCGTATTCACCGGCTGGAATACCACCTTCAACAGCACGCAATTCGGGCTGCCTGTCGCCGCCAATTCCATGCGAAGTCTGCAAACCACCATAAGGCTGAGGTTCTAAGATGCGAATTGTTCCAGCCTTAATCCTTCTCCTCAACGCCGCCGCTATCGCGAGCGGTCAGCAGATTGGCCAGAACAAGCCCGCGGACGAATCCGGTTATACCTTATCGGTCAAAGTGCAACTGGTCGTCGAAGCCGTTGTCGTGAAGGATAAGGATGGCAAACCCATTCAGGGACTTGCGGCCAAGGACTTCACCTTGACTGAAGACGGCGTGCCGCAGTCCATCCGATTTTGTGAGCATCAGGACCTCGCGGCTAACTCATCGCCCCTGCCGGTTTCTAAGGCAGGCACCGAAGATATCAAGATTTATAAGAAGCTGACCCATACACAAATTGCGCCGGAAACCACCGAGAACAGCCGCTATAAGAATCGCCGCCTGCTGGCGCTCTACTTCGATATGTCCACAATGTATCCAGCCGACCAGCTTCGCGCCCTTTCAGCCGCGGAGCAGTTTATCCGCACCCAGATGACCTCTGTCGATATGGTATCCATCCTTCGCTACCAGGGCGGGTCCGTCGATATCCTTCAGGACTTCACCAACGATCGCAACAAACTCTTAAGCATACTTACAACTCTTGTTGTCGGCGAAGGCCAGGGGGACACCAACACCATCGACGATGCAAGCAGCGCCGACACCGGGGCGGCCTTCGGCCAGGACGACAGCGAGTTTAATGTCTTCAACACAGACCGCCAACTGTCAGCCTTGGAAACCGCAGCCAAAATGCTTAGCCAGTTGAATGAAAAGAAATCGCTTATTTATTTTGCCAGCGGCCTTCGATTGAACGGAGTTGACAACCAGGCTCAGCTTCACGCAACGGTCGACGCCGCTATCAAGGCTGGAGTTTCCTTTTGGCCCATTGACGCGCGCGGCCTGGTTGCGCAGGCGCCGCTCGGCGATGCAACCCAGGGCTCGCCGGGCAATTCCGGCATTTACTCCGGCTCCTCCGCGCTCGCTAATACCAGTGACTTCCAGCAGTCGCAAGACACGCTGTTCGCGCTCGCGGGCGACACCGGGGGCAAAGCCCTCTTCGATAACAACGATCTGGATCATGGCATTGTCCTGGCTCAGGACGCTATCTCCGATTACTACATGCTGGGCTATTACGCCACCAACACAGCCAAGAACGGCCACTTCCGCCGCATCAAGGTATCCCTTGCACAGAATCTCGATGCCAAGCTCGATTACCGCCAGGGTTACTATGCCGACAAGGAATTCAGCAAGTTCACCACGGTCGACAAGGAGCGTCAGCTTGAAGATGCGCTGATGCTCGAGGACCCCGTTACGGAACTCTCCATCGCCATGGAGATCGATCATTTTCAGCTCAATCGGGCCGAGTACTTCGTGCCCATCGTTGTCAAGATACCAGGCCGCGAGTTAGCCCTGGCCAAGCGCGGCGGGGCTGAACACACACTCATCGACTTTGTGGGCGAAATCAAAGACATGGTCGGCGGCACTACAGTCACCAATGTACGCGACAACGTGAATATTAAGTTATCAGACGCAACCGCCCAGGAGTTAGCCAGACGCCCCATTGAATATGACACTGGCTTCACCCTTCTCCCCGGCAAATACATGATCAAATTCCTGGCTCGCGATGACGAAACCGGAAGAATTGGGACTTATCAAACCACTTTCATCATTCCGAACCTTAACAAGGAAGAGAAGCAGATTCCAATCAGTTCCGTCGTCCTCAGCAGCCAGAGAGTGGATTTGAAAGATGCGCTCTTCGACGCCGCCAAAGCAAAGGACAAGCAGAAGGAAGCAGCCGTTAATCCTCTCGTGCAGGATGGAAAGAAGCTCGTTCCCAGCGTCACGCGAGTCTTCAGCACAACCCGTGAGATATACGTCTACTTGCAGGCATATAAGTCGCAGGCTCCAGACAATAAGACGCCCAGCCAACCCCTGTTCGCATTCGTCAGCCTTTATCTTTCCGGGAACAAGGTCTTCGAGACGCCGCCAACAGCCGTTACACCCAACGCTGCAAGCCGGCTTGGAACCATGCCAATAAGCTTCAACCTTGGCGTGAACGGACTCCCCGCCGGTGAATACGACTGCCAGGTTACGATTCTCGACCCGTCAACCGGGAAGGCGACGTTCTGGCGAGCACCCATCCTGCTCGTGCCATAACTAACCTGCGAGCTGAAACCTATTCATCAACCGGCATCGGCAAGATTCGCCGGCAGCTCGATGGAAACCAGCGTGCCCCGTCCAGGATTGCTCACAATGCTGAACCGCGCCTTGCTGCCGTAGAGCACGTCCAGCCGCTCCTGCACGTTCTTCATGCCAATGCCGGCGCCGGTCCTCCGCAGCGCGGAAGCCGGCCGGTTGCCGATTCCCACTCCGTCGTCAGCTACTTCAATCAATACCCGATCCCCTTCAAGTCGGCTACGCAGGGTTACCGTTCCACCATTCAGTCGAGGCTCAAGCCCGTGCTTGATGCTGTTTTCAATCAGCGGCTGCAACAGGATGCTGGGCACCAGAACAGAAAGTGTGCGCGGATCGATCTCCTTTTCAACCCTCAACTTATCCGCGCCGAAGCGCACCACCTCAATGTCCAGGTAGTCGTCGGTAAAGCTCAACTCTTCGCTCAGCGGCACATAGGTGTCGTGGTCCTTCAGCAGCGCGCGCAGAATGTTAGCCAGCTTCACAATCATTTCGCGGGCCAATTCCGGCTTCATTCGCACCAGCGATGCAATCGAGTTAAGCGTGTTAAACAGGAAGTGAGGGTTGATCTGCCGTTGCAGTGCGTCGAGCCGGGCCTCGAGCAGCAGTCGCTTCTGCTCCTCCAGTTTGAGTTCAATGCGCAGTGTGTTCCACACCTTTAACGCAATTCCCACCACCATAGGCGCGCTGAGCCATACGGCAACCTGCAGCCACCACTGGTTGGCCAACAACGCAAACATACGATTCGGAAAAGCGTGGGCGATCCAGTCCCGGCATGCCTCCGCGGCAACAATGAGAAACAGCATCAGAAACTGGCGATCGATGCGCGGCTGGCGCAGGTTGCGGCGAACCCAGCGCCACAGGCTCAGGTCGATGAACGGCGTAAACGACCAGATCTCTTCCATCCCTACAAAGCGCCCGAGTAACCCGGCAGCCAGCCCCAGTGCCGCATTCACCGGCAGCGCCAAAAACTCGCGATGGTAGACTGCGGGCGCTGCCAGGACCACTCCCCCCAGCATTGCCCAACCCGGCCCCACCAGCAACCCCAGCAAGATCACCGTTTCAAACGAGATGTCGGCAGCAAGAAAGTTGGGCACCCAGAACCGCAACCACACTCCCATCGTCAGTGGTACTAGAATGAACGCCAGCAAGGCCGCAGTTTGCCGGGAACTCCGCTTCTCGGCAAAAAACAGTCGCCGAAACGTGGTTACCCGAGCCAGAACGCTGGCCGTCGATCCCATTACGCCCAGCTTTACCAGCAGCGTTATTCCGATAAGATTGTCGGTCACCCATTCAATGTAACGCAAGACAGGGTGCAGGGGTCAGTGGGCAGGGATTAGGGAGTAGGGAATAGCGACTCGGTCGGCCAGGAGTCTTGCACCGCCCCTAAGGTTTGTCCGCGGAAACCGCCGGCGGCAGGTGCAACGCCTTCAGGAAATCCCACGCCCGCCTGTTCACCTCATCGGAGATCGCATAATAGTTATGGTCGTGCAGGGGAATGATCGAAAGCTGCAATGCGAAGCCATGCCGATCGAACTCCTTCTTTGTGGCGTTTACCAGGTCCAATGGAAAGTTCGGATCGCGATCTCCGACCCAGATCGCTACCGGCATCTTTCGGTTCGCATAGTCGAATAGATTGTATTGATCTGGCCGAAGCGCGCCCGCGTGAACCGCCGCAGCGGCATAGTACTCGGAGTCGACCAACGACAGGACCAGCGAAAACGCCGCTCCGGCTGAATGCCCGAAGAGGTAAATGCGGCTTCGATCAATGGCGTGCCTCGCTGCCGCCTCTTCAACCACGGCGTGGAGGAATTCCGGCGAGTCGGGTCCAGTGTCCCAGCCGGCCGAGTTCCACGCGTCCGGCGCCGCAACAATGAAATGCTCCTTCGCTGCCAGGTCCTTCCAGCAGTCGGCCATCACCAGCCCGTTCCTCCCCGAGCCATGCAGCAGAACCACCACCGGCATGGGGCCTTCGCTGTCAGGAACAAAGGAATACCAAGTCCTCGTGTTTCCGGCAAACTCGAAGGTAAGCTTCGTTACCTTCTCCTTCGCCGACGCGGACAATGCCAGCATCAAAACGCAAAGAACGATCGCTCTGGTACGGAATTCTTTCAAGACGATCTCCATGAATACCTGGCAAGCGCAGCCAGTATAGCCCAGCTTCCTCTATTCACCCCTTTGTTAGAATGGAAGCATGAGTTTTGTCAGCGTCAGCAAGATCGCCGAAGCGGATTTCCCCACCCGCTGGGGAGCATTTCGCATACTTGGGTTTGAAGGCCAGTTGCCTGCGACGCGTCCCTGCTGCGAACACGGCGCTCTCGATGGGAAAAAGGTCGACGGCCTGGTTGCGCTGATAATGGGCGATATTCACTCCGCTCCGCCGCTGGTGCGGATCCACTCGCAATGCCTAACGGGCGACGTCTTCGGTTCCCTGCGCTGCGATTGCCGTCTCCAACTCGAACTTGCGCTGGGCAAAATCGCCGCCGAGGGCGCGGGCATCCTGCTCTACGAACAGCAGGAAGGCCGCGGCATCGGCTTGATGGCCAAGCTAAAGGCTTACGAATTGCAGGACCATGGCATGGATACCGTGGAAGCAAACGTCGAGCTGGGCTTCGCAGCCGACTGCCGCGCCTATGAGTTGCCCGCCGAGGTCCTGAAGCTGCTTGGGGTCGCCTCGGTCCGGCTCATCACCAATAACCCCGAGAAAGTGGCAGCCCTGGAATCGGCCGGCATCGCGGTGGTCGAACGCATGTCCGCCGAGGTCGAGCCGCAGGAATCCTTCGAGCGCTACCTGCGCACCAAGCACGAGAAGATGGGCCATTTCAACGACATGGCGCCAGATTCCATTCCGGTCTCCCTGGTCGGCGAAGAATAAGCCACCTAATTCCCCTAGGCCCCGGCCGATATCACTTTGGCGCGCCCATTCCCGATGCCGTTGCATACACCGCAAACACCATAAAAGCAAGCAGCAGAAAGAACGGAACCGTCAGCAGCCAGGTCAGCCACTTCTTGCCGGGATTGTTCACCCAATAGCAAAGCAGGGCTGAGAGCAGCAGCGCCTGGGGCACAATCTCAATGTATCCGCGTATCTGAATCCAAACTGGAACCGTCGTGTAAATCAGGCCCTCCAACGAGCCGGGCGGCGCGGCAAACGTTCCCAGAATGCCCAGCGCGATCAGCATCCAGCCCATCAGCAGCCAGCCATTCACGCGTCCAAACAGCCGCTCCCGAAACGGATAGAAGACCGCCGCGAACAGCAACCCGCGCAGCGGCTGAAAGAAGATGCCGCCAATTACCAATGGATCGGTTAGCGGACGCATCCCGGAGCAGGGCTGGGCAATCAACTCCCTGTAGTTCAGCAGGTTGAATGCGATTGTCCCCATGACGAAGTAAGTGATTGTGTGGCAGACTGCCGTTTTGGCGGCCAAAGGCAGGAAGCGGACTTGCGTGTCTTGCATGATCTTCCTCAGCTTTCACAGGATGCGCGGAATTATAGTCCCGCCAATACCGCGCCGCAACTCGATCCGCTCGCATGAAACCCTTCTGCCGATTCCCGTGCGAACACCCGCCAGCGCCATTTGTTTGCAGGCATGGCGAAGCTCTATACTCATCTCCCGTAGACATCCCGCCGCCCCCGCTGTTCGCGGCATTGCCGGCAAGGAGCATTGTTCATGACTCTGGTTATTCCCATTCGCGAAGCTGACCTCGAGTTCGACTACGGCGCATTTGATTCCGCCGCATTTGCCGCGCAGGCGCTCTCCAGTTGGCAGGCTCTGGCGGCAGTGATTGACCACACCCTGCTTAAGCCCGACGCAACTCGCGTTCAAATCGAGGCCCTTTGCGAAGAAGCCGCGCGCTACCGCTTTGCATGCGCCATGGTACACCCCATCTGGGTTCCCACGGCTGTCGGAGCGCTCACAGGCACGGGCATTCCCGTCGGCGTGGTCATCGGCTTTCCGCTCGGCGCTTCCCTGGTCTCCACGCTCCGCCATGAGGCTGCCGCCGTCACACGTCTGGGCGCGCGCGAAGTGGACATGGTGATTCCCATCGGCCAGCTCAAAAGCGGCAATCACCAGGCCGTCGGGCACGCCATCCAGGCCGCCGCAACTGTTGTTCATTCTCGCGGCGCGCTGCTCAAGGTGATACTCGAAACCGCTCTGCTGACCATCCCGGAAAAACTCCGCGCCGCTGAAATCGCCATCCAGTCCGGCGCGGACTTCCTCAAGACCTCCACTGGATTCGCTTCCGGCGGTGCAACCCCCGCGGACGTTGCGCTGCTTCGCGGAGTAGCCGGCGCGCGATCCGGTGTCAAGGCATCCGGCGGCATCCGCACGCTGGCCGACGTGCGCGTCCTGCTTGAAGCAGGCGCAAACCGCATCGGCGCGTCGGCCTCGGTCGCAATCGTCCGCGAGCTTCGAGCCGAGTAACTTCGATTGCCCGGAAACAGAAGACCGGGAGGGGCAGCAAGCTCGCCCGCAGTTAGAGCAGCGGCAACGGCAGCCTGATCGCCCACCAACTTCCAACCCAAGGTTGCTCTATGCGTTATCATTCCCTTCGGCACACATGTCTTCCAATCCCCCAACCCGGCAGCCACACCACGACCTGGAAGGCGACTATCGTCCGGCGAGCTCCTCCGCTTTGCTTGACCCCATCAACGTCCGCGTTGAACCCAGCGACCTCACCTATCTCACCCAAATCGCCGACGCGCTCAACACCACGCTCGATCTTCAAACCCTGCTCAACCGCACGTCCGAGCTCGTCCGCACCATCATCCACTACCGCATATTCGCCATTTTCCTGCTCAACGACCGCACCCGCGATCTTCGCATGCGGTTCCAGATTGGCCACACTTCGGAGGTCGAGCGGACCCGCGTCCCGCTCGGCAAAGGCATTACCGGACAGGTGGCGCTTACGCGCCAGCCCATCCTGCTCAACGATGTCTCCTCATCGGAACACTACATCTCAGCCAATCCCGACGTTCGCTCCGAACTAGCCGTGCCTCTCATCGCAAAAAATCGCCTCATCGGCGTCCTGGACCTCGAAAGCGAACAGGCTGGATACTTCCGCCCCGAGCACCTTCATCTGCTCACCCTCACCGCCTCGCGCATCGCCCAGGCAATCGAGAATGCCCGCCTGTACACGCGCGTATCCCGCCAGGCGCAAACCCTCGAAGTGCTCAACGAGATCGCCGTCGAACTTATCTCCATTCTCGATCTCGACCCCCTGCTCGAACGCGTCGGGCAGCTTCTTCGCCGCCTTATCGACTACCAGATGTTCACCATCATGCTGCTCGACGACAAGGGCGAGACCCTGGTCACCCGCTATTCATGGCGCTTCGGCTACGCACACGTGCCTTCACGCCGCGTGCCCATCACCAGCGGCCTGGTGGGCGCGGCGGTTCGGGAGTGGCGCGCTGTGAATGTCCACGACGTCCGCAAAGACCCGCGCTACATCGCGATGAACCCTGAAACCCGCTCCGAGCTGATCGTCCCGCTGTTCTACAAGGGCCGCATCATCGGGGTGCTCGACCTGGAACACACCCGCACCGGCTTCTTTAACGAAGGCCACGAGCGCACGCTGACCACGCTGGCCGCACAGGTGGCCATCTCCATTGAGAACGCCCGCCTCTACCAGGCCGTCCGCCGCCAGGAGGCGCAACTCGAGCGCGATATCGCCATGGCTCGCGAGGTCCAGCTTCGCCTGTTGCCGCCCACCGCGCCCTTGCATCGGCGAGCGGAAATGGCCGTGCGTTTTCTACCCGCGCGCACCATCGGCGGCGACCTTTACGACTTTGTGGACTACGGTCCCAACCGCACCGCCATCGTACTCGGCGACGTCAGTGGCAAAGCCGCTCCGGCCGCTCTGTTTGCCGCCCTGGTCAGCGGCATCATGCGCTCCGCTGCCACTCAGCAGCTTGAGCCGGCGCAAATGCTGGCTACCCTCAACGACGCACTACAGGAGCGCAAACTCGAATCGCAATACGTCACGCTGCTCTTTGCCCTGTGGAACGACGACACCATGACGCTGAGAGTGGCCAACTCCGGCGCAGTTCAGCCCATCTTCTGCCGCGGCGGCCAGTCCCTCACTGTCCGCGCCGAGGGTTTTCCGCTCGGACTCTTTCCCAACATCGAGTATGAGGAAATCGACGTCGCAACAGAACCAGGCGATGCCATAGTCTTTGTATCCGACGGCATTCTGGACGCCGAAAACGAGCAGGAAGAAATGTATGGCGAGGACCGCTTGGCCGGCGTGCTCTGCGCCTATCGCGACTACCCGGCTCAGGAGATCGCCGACGCCATCCTTGCGGATGTGACGGAATTTCAGGGCGCGAAAGACCGCTTCGACGACGAGACCATCATCGTCCTCCGCGTGCGATAAACCCGGCGAACTACGCTGCAAGTTTCAACAGGGCCCAGCCCCTCCGCACTCAATCCAGCGGCTATGTTAAATCGACCGAAAGTGGATATTGACGATCGCCAATCCACACCGTCTAATGATTTGTGCTGCACGATTGAGCAGCCAAAAGGCGGCATGAGGAATGCTCAAGACCTCTGCTCCCATCCTCGCAAGCGCTTTCATTGTCGTGGTCGCCGGCGTAAGTGCGTTCTCGCAACCGCCTGTCTACTCAGCTCCGCTCGAAATAACTCACAGCAGGCCTTACGTCATGGTAATGGTCAATGGCAAAGGGCCTTTTCGGTTTGTCATCGATACGGGAACCGGTGGACAGGCGTTTGTTACATCGGAACTTGTTGACCAGTTAGGCCTTCCCGCAGCCGGCGTAATCCATCTCAACGATCCCAGCGGACAGGGCGGCCGCAAGGTGCCTTTGGTCCGCATTGAATCTCTTGAGGTTGCCGGCGTCCAGTTCAAAGGGGTCAAAGCCGCCGTGCATGACTTCGACTTTGGAGATGGCTCCTGTCAAGGCTTGCTGGGGTTTGTGCTATTTCGCAACTACCTGCTCACGCTCGATTACCCAAAACGCCAGATGATCCTCGCCCAGGGAAATCTCGCTCCGGATGAGGGGCGATCCGTCCTGCCTTTCCGCATGCCCGACGGCATTCCCATTGTCTCGGTGGCCATCGATGGAAAGGCGATAGACGCCCAGCTCGATTCGGGTGGCGCCGGCCTCAGCGTGCCGCAGGAGTTGACCTCGCGCCTCAAGTTCTCGTCCAACTCCGCCAGCCTCGGCAACGCCCAATCGCTGTCCACACGCTTCATGGTCAGGGGAGCAACGCTGGCTGCCGATGTTCGTGTAGGTTCCTACACCTTCAAGCGTCCGTTTATTGAGATCAATCCCGCTTTTCCCATCGCCAACTTCGGCTCCGTTCCCATGCAGAACTTTGCGCTCACCTTCGATCAGAGAAATCTACTGGTCCGATTCGAAGCCGAGCAACGCGTACTCCATCTCTCGGCGACTCCGGACGCAATTCGTCTCCTGAACGCGCCTCCAGCCCAACCACACGACTCGACACTAGTTCCGGTCGGATAGCTACAGCCCGCGACTCATTAACGGAAAGCGACGCCGCCAGGATCCACGACCCACCGGAAATCCCCAAAGCAATCAACGCGCTCGACCACTCGTCAGGGTCATGCGAACGTGGATAACCTGCAACCCGAGGCGCATGAAGCACCAGGAACCATAACAGAAACATAAGCCCCATCATTGCCGCTGCCCACTTATCCAAAAAGCCTGTTGCAATGCTCAATCCCGCGGCGATAAATGCGATGGCGGTGAAACTCGCCCAGAACACCCCCCCTCCCGGAATCCAGGGCGGTACCAGGCTGACGATCAAACCGAATACAAGATAGTGATCCAACCCGAAGACGATCGCGGAGCCGGCGAACAGGTATCGGGCTGAGAATATGAGGCTATTCAAAGCTCTCTCCCATGGTCGAAGGTCTCTTCCATCGGAGCGCAAGGTTCCAGCAAGAATCAGTGCCGAACAGCCCAAAATCAGAGTCTCAAACGCGCCAGTGCGGACCCCCACATCCCAAGGACTGGCCGCCACTCTGGAAATCTGAAGCGCCAAATCGCACAGCAGAAACAGAATGCCGGCGAAGGTTGCCGCGACGCGCGCGCCGATGTTAACGAGAATTGAAACGCCGGCCAGAATCAGGCTCAATCCGGTCAGCCAACCCAACCAAGGAGAAGCTGGAACCCACGGAATCACCGGCAGAAATACATCCGTCGTGTGAGCGCAAGCCAGGTTCACAACGCCCAAGGCCGCGAGAGAGGCCGCGAACAGCAGCCGCCCCTGTTTCAGAATGCTGTCGATGCTGAAGGTGTTCATAGCTATCTTGTTACCTCATTCAAATCGGCAAGTACTTGTTTTCTGGCTTCCGGAAAGGTGCGTGGCCGGGAATCAAGAGACTTCGGCGCAAGAATAGCCCAAGTTCGCACCTTGGTTTTACCTTGCAAAGCGGTCGGTCGCAATAGCCACTTGTTCCCGGTTTGCCCTTACCACTAGAATCGATGAGTGAAAAGCTCACCGCACCGCGCCCTGCCCATCTTCACCGTAGACCGCTCCGCCGCCATTCCTCTGCACAAGCAGATTTACCAGGGATACCGCGCTGCAATCCTGCGTGGCGATCTGCGCCCAGGCGACCAGATTTCCTCCAGCCGCGAGTTCGCCGTAGAGCTGCGCATCTCCCGCTTCCCGGTGCTCAATGGCTATGCGCAACTGCTCGCTGAGGGCTACTTTGAAAGCCGTGTCGGCGCCGGCACGTTTGTTTCCTGTTCCCTGCCGGAGCAGTTGATGTCGGTATCGCAGCCTGCCGGCCAGGCTGCATCGAGTCCATCGGGGCCTCGCCCAGTTTCGCGCCGGTCGTCTCTCTATCCTGGATTTTCATTCACGGCTAGGATGCGCGGCTGGGGGGCGTTTGGCGTTCATCAGCCCGCGCTCGATCACTTTCCTTTTTCAATCTGGTCCAGCCTCATCGGGCGACACAGTCGAAACCCTCTTGCCAGCGCAATCCACCCCGTCGATCCGCGAGGGTCCGAGCGATTCCGCAAGGCCATCGGCAATTATTTGCGAACGGCTCGAGGAGTGAAGTGCCACCCGGATCAGATCATGGTGGTCTCCGGTTCGCAACAGGCGCTGGATCTAACTTCGCGCGTTCTGCTCGATCCAGGAAACCCCGTATGGGTGGAGGAGCCCGGCTATGCCCTCCAGCGCAATGTACTCATCGCTGCCGGCTGCCGCCTCATTCCGGTTCCGGTCGACCGTGAAGGCATGGACGTGAGCGCCGCCATCAAGCGATCTCCCAGGGCGCGAGCCGCGTTTGTTACTCCGTCTCACCAATATCCCCTTGGCTCAACCATGAGCGCGTCGCGCCGTATTCAACTGCTCAACTGGGCCCAGAACGCAGGCGCGTGGGTAGTCGAAGACGACTACGACAGCGAATATCGCTATGAGAGCCTTCCCGTCCCATCCATGCACGGTCTGGACCTGAACTCCCGCGTCGTCTACATCGGGACCTTCAGCAAGGTCCTGTTCCCATCGCTGCGGCTGGGGTACATGGTGCTTCCGCCCGATCTGGTCGACCGGTTTGTTGCCGTGAGGTTTTCCATGGATATCTACCCGCCATACCTGTTCCAGGAGGTCTTGGCGGACTTCATCGAAGAAGGCCACTTTACACGGCACCTGCGCAAGACGCGCCAGGTTTACAAGGAACGGCGCTCAGCCCTGGTCGAGAATCTTGATGTTGAGTTCCCTTCCCAATCCGGGTTCGAGGTACACGGCACCGAGGCCGGCATGCACCTGGTCATGACGCTTCCCGAGCCGTTTCGCGATGTGGAAATTGCCGCAAGGGCTGCGCGAGAACGGCTTTGGCTCTGGCCGCTTTCTCCCTCCTACCTCACTGAAAAGCCCCGTCAGGGTTTCATCCTGGGCTTTGGAAGCACACCTGCGGAGCGGATTCCACAGGCGGTTCGCACGTTGCGCTCCGTGACGGCCGCGAAGTGATAGCGGGAATTACGGCTCTTTCTCCACCAGCGGCACCCAGAAGCGAAAGCTGGCTCCGTGTCCCGGCACGCTGGCAGCCTCAATTCCGCCTCCGTGTACGGCCAGAATGGAGCGGGTGATCGCCAGTCCCATCCCTGTTCCCTTGCCCCCGACAGCACCCTTTTTGCCGCGATAAAACTTCTCGAAAATCAAGGGAAGATCGTGCGAATCGATGCCCTGCCCGGTATCCTCGACACGAAACTCCAGCCGATCGTTGGCGCGGCGGCTGCTTAGCGTAATTCGGCCGCCGGAAGGGGTAAAACGGGCCGCGTTCTCCAGCAAATGCCGCAAAACCCGGCCCAGCAGATGCGGATCGAACCATGCGGGATCGTCCGGCTCGTCCACTTGAATGCCAACCCTGTGTCCCGCCAAAGCCGCTCTCGATCCCTCCACCGCCTGCTCCAGCAGCGCGCGCGGGTGCTGCGGGACCGCGTGCATGTGTACTACGTTGGCATCGATCTCCGCCATCTCAACCGCCTCGCCAATCAGCATGTCCAGCCGCAAGGACTCCTCGTCCACAATCGTCACCAGGTCCAGGCGTCCGGCTTCGTCGAGGCCCTCACCCTCCAGGAGCGTAGTCGCCGCCGCGCGAATCGAGGTCAGCGGCGTGCGCAATTCATGCGTCAACGAGTCGATGAGCGCCGTGCGCAGCCGTTCTCCCTCGCGGGCAGCCTCCATCCGCGCCGACGCTTCAATCGCCATTGACCGGGCCAGCACAATGGCTACCTGGGCGCTGACAGCTGTAGCAACCTCGCGCGAAAGCAACGCCGGCCGCCAACCCAAAGCCCCCACCGGACGCAGCCCGAGCATCAATGCGGTGGTGTAGAAGTCGGAGTGGGTCGCGATCGTTGGGCTCTGTCCCTGTGTTACCAGTCTCATTCCCGCGAGCACGCTTGCCGGCAAATCCTTGGTCGAGGCATAGTACTCGTCCTGTTCGCACACATACAGCACTACGCCATTCAGGGCGAATATGCGGTCTATCAGCATCGGCAGATCGTGTATCAGCCCGGCCGCATCCTCGTGCAGCATCATCTCCTGGCTCAGTGCGTACAGCCTCTCCACGTCTTCCCGCCGCTGTTCGGCGTGGCGGGTCTGGCGTCGCGCCCGCTCCGCAACCCGGCTTACCACCAGGCAACAGGCGACAAACGAAGCCATCGCAGTCCACTCCTGCCCCCCGGCAAGTTGAAGCGTGCGGTAGGGAAGCAGGAAAAAGTAGTCAAATGTCAAAGCGCAGACGATTGCGATATAGAGCGCAAGCCAGATTCCGGCCTGTGTGGCCGACCAAACCACCAGCACCAGGAACACCATCCCCGCCGCTGTCGAGTTGGCCCCCATCCAAACCAGCAAAATCGTGGTTGCCGCGGCCATCAGCGTGGCCAGCAACCCCCGAAACATCTTTTTCAAAAGGGAGAGTATGTCCATAATGTTTCTCCGGAAATCATACCGGGGAAGGGCTATGATGTAATCTGCCGAAGAAAGAAGATCATACATGCCCGGCAGAATCCTGGTAATTGACGACGAACCGCAAATCACCCGTGTGCTGCGCGCCGCGCTCTCCGCTCAAGGTTACGACGTGCGCACCGCAAACGATCCCGAAGAGGGTCTACAGGTTTTCAAGGAGTGGCCGCCCGACCTGGTGGTCACCGACCTGATGATGCCCGGCCTTTCCGGCGTCGATGTCACACGCTCCATCCGCACACACTCCGCCACTCCCGTTCTTATCCTCTCCGTCCGTGACCACGAACGCTCCAAGGTTGAAGCGCTCGACGCCGGCGCGGACGACTACGTTACCAAGCCCTTCAGCATTCAGGAGCTGCTGGCCCGAGTCCGTGCCCACCTTCGCCGAGCGCCGGAGCGGACGGCCTCGGCAATCGAGGCGGGCGACTTCGTATTGGATTCCGAGGCCCACTCGATCACCGTTCTTGGCAAGGCTATCCATCTGACTCCAAAGGAATTCGAACTGCTGCTGCATCTTGCAAGGCATTCGGGAAAGGTCATGACCCATCGCGCCCTGCTCACCGCCGTCTGGGGAGCCCAGTCCGCACACCAGCCGGAGTATTTGCGCGTCTTCGTGGGTCAGTTGCGGAAGAAGCTCGAAGCCGAAACAGGCAAGCAATACATCCAGACCGAGCCTTGGGTAGGCTACAGGTTCCTTCCGGAAGGCTGGGCCGGAAATGAGGATTGAATCCTGAAATCCATGCCGATTCAAGAGCCGAATTCTCCAAAAATGAAAAAGATATAAAGATTTCATGATGGAAACCGCCATTCCGTCGCATCCTTACACTTTATTTAGAAACCCTTGTCGATACTCAAACTTGTCGTGAGCAACAATTGCTCTTGAACATGCCCGGCCAATTGGCCGGCCGAATTGCGAGACCCAAGAATGCAATCTCTCCTGCAAGATGGAACGATGTTGCTGTTCACAGTTGTTTTCTTCGTACTGGCCTTTCTCTACGTCAAGGCCTGCCAGAAGTTGAGGTAACCGCCAATGCAAATTGACGTCATCACGGTAATTGCGTTGATCCTGTCCGTCCTCCTTCTTGGCTACCTGACCCTCACCTTGCTCTTCCCGGAGAAGTTCTGACATGTCCGCCAATGGCTGGTTGCAGTTCGCACTCTACTCCCTTGTTCTCCTCGCAACCGTTCGTCCAGTCGGCATCTATCTGGCCCGGGTGCTGGAAGGGGAACGCACCTGGCTCGATCCCATCCTCCGGCCCATCGAGCGGCTCATCTACAAACTCTCCGGCGTTCACGCCGATACGGAGATGAACTGGCGCGAATATGCCTTCGCGGTGTTGGGCTTTTCGGCCGTCAGCATGCTCATGACGTATGCCATCCAGCGGTTGCAGAATTTCCTGCCTTGGAACCCGCAGGGGCTAGCCGCCGTCGGTCCAGATCTGGCATGGAACACAGCCGCCAGTTTTACCACCAATACCAACTGGCAGGCATACACGCCAGAAACCACCATGAGCTATCTCACCGAGATGGCGGGCCTGGCGACACATAACTTCTGGTCGGCCGCGGTGGGCATCGCAGTGGCCATCGCCCTCATCCGCGGCATCAAGCGAACCACTTCCAGCACCATCGGCAACTTCTGGGTCGATGCCACGCGCACCATTCTCTACGTGCTGCTGCCCGCGTCGCTCATCTATGCATTGGCGCTTGTGTCGCAGGGGGTTCCGCAAAATCTTCACGCCTATACGTCGGCGCATACGCTGGAGCAGCCCTCGCAGACGCAGACCATCGGGCAAGGGCCAATTGCATCGCAGGAAGCCATCAAGATGCTTGGCACCAACGGCGGCGGATTCCTCAACGCCAACAGCGCCCATCCATTCGAAAACCCCACCCCCTTCTCCAACTTCCTTCAGATGCTTTCCATCTTCATCATCCCGGCCGGGCTAACTTATACGCTGGGCCGCATGACCGGTTCTCCGGGCCACGGCTGGGCCGTCTTCGCTGCCATGTTCGTGCTGTTTACAGCCGGCTTTGCAACCGTCTACTGGGCCGAGTCGCAGCCTCATCCGCTTATCCACGGCGCGGTTCAGGCACACTCCGCAACAGCGCCGGGCGGCAACATGGAAGGCAAGGAAGTCCGCAACGGCATTGCCGCCAGTTCGCTGTTCGCAACCATAACCACAGACGCAAGCTGCGGCGCGGTCACCAGCATGCACGATAGCTTTACTCCCCTCGGCGGCATGGTGGTGCTTACTAACATCATGTTAGGCGAAGTTATCTTCGGCGGAGTGGGTTCCGGACTCTATGGCATTCTCATCTTTGTGGTGCAGGCGGTATTCATAGCAGGACTGATGGTGGGCCGCACTCCCGAGTACCTCGGCAAGAAGATAGAATCCTACGACGTGAAGATGACCATGTTATACGTGCTCATCTTTCCGCTCATCATCCTTACGCTCACCGCCGTCTTTGTTCTGTCGCCCACCATCGGGCTATCCAGTTTGAATAACCAGGGGCCGCATGGACTTACCGAGATTCTCTACGCCTATACTTCGGGCGCGGGAAACAACGGCTCGGCCTTTGCCGGACTGAACGCCAACACCTGGTGGTACAACGTTGCCATCGGCTGGGACATGCTCTTCGGGCGGCTCTTCATGATGATCCCGGTGCTTGCCCTGGCCGGCAACCTGGCCATGAAGAAATCTGTGCCTCCGTCCCCAGGCACCTTCCCGGTAAATGGCTCGCTGTTTACCGTGCTGCTGATCGGCGTCATTCTGATTCTTGGCGCTCTAACCTTCTTCCCGGCGCTGAGCCTGGGGCCGATCCTGGAACACCTGCTGTTGAAGTCAGGGCAGCTCTTCTAGATTGAAAGCTCCCAGCTTCCAGCTTCTAGCTCCCAGCTATTGGCCGGATAGGAAGTTCAGATTCTTTCAACATCGGCAGCTAGAGGCTAGCAGCTAGCGGCTGAATCAAGAAACGGACTAATATGGCAACCAAGAAAAGTCTTTGGAACACGACAATCCTCAACCAGGCGCTGATTGATTCGGTGCGCAAGCTCGATCCCCGCTGGATGGTCAAGAATCCGGTGATGTTTGTTGTCGAGGTGGGCTCTGTGCTCACTACGGCGCTGCTCATCGACAACACCGTCCATCAACGCCCCGGCTTCGGATTCAACCTGCAAATCACGCTCTGGCTGTGGTTCACGGTGCTTTTCGCCAACTTTGCCGAAGCCATGGCCGAGGGCCGCGGCAAGGCACAGGCCGATACCCTGCGCAAGGCCAAGGGCGAAACCATTGCGAGACGCTTTACCGCATCCGGCGGCTTTGAAGAAATCGCCAGCGGCCTGCTCCGTCTCGGCGACGTAATTTACGTTGAAGCCAACCAATACATCGCGGGCGACGGCGAAGTTATCGAAGGCGTGGCTTCGGTGGATGAGTCGGCCATCACGGGCGAGTCCGCTCCAGTTATCCGCGAGGCCGGCGGCGATAGGTCGGCAGTTACCGGCGGAACCAAAGTATTATCCGACTGGATAAAGGTCCGCATAACTTCCAACCCCGGCGAGACCTTTCTTGACCGAATGATAGCCCTGGTCGAAGGAGCAACCCGCCAGAAAACTCCCAACGAAATCGCCCTCAGCATTCTGCTCTCCGGCTTGACCATCGTCTTCCTTCTCGCCGTTGTAACTTTGCAGCCATTCGCCATCTACTCCAAGGCGCCCCAAACGGTGTTTGTGCTGGTGTCGCTGCTGGTCTGTCTTATTCCCACCACCATCGGCGGCTTGCTGTCGGCCATCGGCATCGCGGGCATGGACCGCCTCGTTCAATACAACGTGCTGGCCATGAGCGGACGCGCTGTCGAGGCCGCTGGGGATGTGAACACCCTGCTCCTGGATAAGACTGGAACCATTACCCTGGGCAATCGCCAGGCCACCGAGTTTTATCCCGCCCCCGATGTCAGCGCGGAACGCATGGCCAACGCCGCCCAGTTAGCATCGCTCAGCGACGAAACCCCCGAAGGCCGCTCCATTGTTGTACTGGCGAAGGAGAAGTATGGGCTTCGCGGCCGCGACCTCAGCGGCATTCACGCCGAGTTTGTTCCCTTTACCGCCCAGACCCGCATGAGCGGCGTCAACCTTCCCGGCACGCGCATTCGCAAAGGGTCCGTAGATGCAATCTCGCGCTTCCTTGAAGAACAGGGCACCCAGCTTCCGCAGAAAGTCCGCGAGCATGTGGAAGAGATAGCCAGAGCCGGAGGCACGCCGCTGGTTGTTGCCGAGAACGCAGCCGCGCTGGGAGTTATCTACCTTAAGGACATCGTCAAAGGCGGACTCAAGGAGCGCCTTGCCCGCCTGCGCGCCATGGGCATCCGCACCATCATGATCACCGGCGACAACCCGCTGACCGCCGCTGTCATTGCCCGCGAGGCAGGCGTCGACGACTTCCTGGCCGAGGCCAAGCCCAAAGACAAGATGGACCTCATCAAGCGCGAACAGGCCAAGGGAAAGCTGGTAGCCATGACCGGCGACGGCACCAACGACGCGCCCGCGCTGGCACAGGCTGATGTGGGCGTGGCCATGAACTCCGGCACGCAGGCTGCCAAAGAAGCCGGTAACATGGTCGATCTCGACTCCAACCCCACCAAGCTCATTGAGATAGTCGAGATAGGCAAGCAGTTACTCATGACCCGCGGCGCGCTTACCACCTTCAGCATTGCCAACGACGTGGCCAAGTACTTCGCCATCATCCCCGCTATGTTCGCCGGCGTCTTCCCGGTTCTTGGCGCGCTCAACATCATGTATCTGCATTCGCCGCAGTCGGCCATTCTCTCCGCGGTCATCTTCAACGCGGTAATCATCGTGGCGCTTATCCCGCTGGCTCTCAAGGGCGTTAAGTACGAGCCCAAGGCGGCAGATATCCTGCTGCGCAACAACCTGCTCATCTATGGCGTGGGCGGCATCGTTGTGCCCTTCATAGGCATCAAGGCCATCGACATGTTACTGGTAGCCGTGCATCTGGCGTAAGCAGCTTTCCATCAGGAAGCGACTTTAATCTTGTGTAACAAGCTTTCCATCAGGGCACGACTTTAATCTTGTGTAACAAGCTTTGTATCAGGGCACGACTTTAGTCGTGCCGAAAAAGGCCGTAAAAAGAATTCGGGCTTTAGCCCCCGAGCCAAGGTATCAAGGAGATTGACTGTGCATTCCACATCCACACTGCCCACGCCCGAAGCCAGTATGCACTCCGTCTGGAAGACATCGATTCGCTTTACCATCGTCACAGCAATCCTGTTGGGCCTAGGCTATCCGCTGCTGGTTACCGGAATCGCCGGCGTCATCTTCCCGCGCAAAGCGGCCGGAAGCCTCATCCTGAAGGACGGCCAGGTGATCGGCTCGGAGCTGCTGGCCCAGAGCTTCACCTCCGATAAGTACTTCCACCCGCGCCCATCGGCAGCCGGCAGCGGCTACGACGCCACTTCTTCCGGCGGCTCCAACCTGGCCCAGTCGTCCAAGACGCTCGTCGACCGTCTCCAGGCCTCCATCGACAAGCTCGCTGCCGAGAATCCAGGCCATCCCGTGCCCATCGATCTGGTCACCACCTCCGCCTCGGGACTCGATCCAGACATCACTCCAGATGCCGCATATTTCCAGGCCCCGCGTGTTGCCAAAATTCGCGGAATCGGCGAGGAACGCATCCGCGCGCTCATCGACCAGAGCACCGCCAGCCGTCAGCTCGGCGTCCTGGGCGAACCAAGGGTCAACGTTCTCGATTTGAATCTGGCGCTCGACAAGATGGGAAAGTAGACGCCCGCTAGCGGATCAGCAGTTTGAACGCATGGGTCCACTGATTGCGCACGAATCCCGGAATGCACCACAGCATGCACAACGGCTCAATGGCGCGCGCCGCCTCGACCGTTCCCATGTCCGCTGTCTCCCAGCCGAATTCATCCAGAATTCCGCTCACCATTTTCTTCGCCGCTTCATTGTTTCCGCAGATGAACATAGTCGGCTTGCCTTCTTTGAAGGAGGGATTGACCATCGAAATGTTGCCTACCGAGTTGAAGGCTTTCACAAAATGCGCATGAGGAAACTCGCTCTGCAACTGCTCCATCAGCGATTCATTCGGACCCGTGAAGAATTTCAATACGCCATTTACAGGCGGCGCATCCTCGATCGGGTTGGTCGCATCCATCACAGTCTTTCCCGCCAGGTTCTCGCTTCCAGCCAGCCGAAGCACTTCCGCAGAGGCTTTTCCTTTCACCGCCAGGACCAGCAAATCGCCAAACTCCGCGGCGTCCGCAAAGTTCCCCAAGGATCCGCCGGAGTTTTGCTCCAGCCACTCCGTCAGCTTTCCGGCTGTCCCGCTGCCCACCTTCACTTCATGACCATGCTTCAGGAAACCGCTCGCCAGCACCTTTGCCACAACACCCGATCCAAGCACTCCCACCTTCATAGCAACCCCTTTCTGGCACGAGTGTAGCGGAAGATTCGTCCACCGCAAAGCCAACTGCGCCCACTAAAGCGGAAGGCCATCCCGGCGTCAGCCGAGATGGCCCATTGCACCCCCGAGACCTTCCATCTCGCGCGGTCCACTTTTATTGATTGGCGCTTGACCCTGCTGCGCCGCCGGCGGTCGCTGTCTGCTCACCACCCATGTTCGAGAGCATTTGCACTTCCACCCGCCGATTCTGCTTGCGCCCTTCCGCGGTTGTATTTGGCGCAACTTCCTTGTCCTTGCCGATGCCGATCAGGTAGAACCGGTGCGCGGCAACTCCGTACTTCGACGCCAGATACTGCACCACTGCATCCGCCCGGCGCTGGCTCAGGTCATAGTTGTACTGGGCCGGCCCGGTCGAATCCGTCCCGCCGGTCACTTCCAGAATGAAACTCTTTGCCGTGCCAAGCTGCGCGGCAAAGGTGTCCAATTGGCCCTTGTCGTCCTTGGTCAGCAGCGCCTTGTCGAAGCCGAAGGTCACCTGAACATTGGATACCTGCTTGTACGTATCCAGTCCCTTTACAACGCTGTCCAGCGAGTCTGCGCGATGCACGGCGTCGTTCGCCGCAGTCTCCGCGCCGCCAGCGGCTTTGCTGGCATCCTGCGCATTCTGGTTCGCGGTGTCCGCCGCGCCCTGAGCCTGCTTAATGCCCGACTGCGCACGGTCGTTCACATCGTGAATCTGTTGGTTGTTCGTCGCAGTTTTGGTGTCCAGTTGGTCCGTATGTTCCACCAATGGCTGAGTCTGCGTATGCACGTAGTTCTTGGTTGCGCATCCGGTGACTCCCGCAACCGCCAAGCCAGCCGCTAATCCCAAATAACCAAACCGGTACAGTCTCATCGTTTTGTTCCTCCAGATGCCCGTCTGTGTCAAGAAACCAGATTGCAGGCATAGATTTCGTTTCTGCCGTCCACTTCCTAGCATCTGGGTTGCCAATCGGGATAATATATTCAACCTATTGAATATAAATGCCTTAAATTGGTTGTATTAGCGCTATCCAACACCATTCGCCGTGTAATTCTTACCTATTCCGGTAAGGATTGCGCTGCATCCGCTCTCCAGCCCCGCGCTATGGCCACCAACCCGCTAATCTAATAGCTGGCAATTTGCGCCGATCTCATTGCCTCATCCCATGGACCTCTACGAGAAAATCCGCACCCTCCCCACCCAGCCCGGCGTGTACCTCTACAAGAATGCCGAGGGCGAGGTTATCTACGTCGGCAAGGCCAAGAACCTGCGCGCCCGCGTCCGCTCGTACCTTCTTGAAGCCTCCCAGGCTAACGCCAAAACCGGCTCTCTCATGCGCGAGGCCGTCGATCTCGACTACATCCTGGTTGCCAACGAGCACGAAGCCCTGGCCCTTGAAAACAACCTCATCAAGCAGCGCAAACCGCGCTTCAACATCCTGCTGCGGGACGACAAAACCTACCCTTACGTCAAGCTCACACTCGCCGACCGTTTTCCCAAGGTCTTCGTCACCCGCCGCCTGCGCAAAGACGGCGCCGCCTACTACGGCCCTTACTTCCCCGGCAACCTCGCTTACCGAATCGTCGAACTCATTCATCGCAGCTTCCTGATCCCCAGTTGCAAGGTCGATCTATCCCGCTACCATCCCCGCGCCTGCCTCCAGTACTATATCCATCGCTGCCTCGGCCCCTGCGTGGAAGGATTCACCACCCCCGAACTCTACGCCGCCGCCGTGCGCGACGCCCAGCTCTTCCTGGAAGGCCGTTCGGTCGAGCTCGAACGCTCCCTCGGCGCGCGCATGGCCGCCGCAGCCGAAGCCGAGCAGTTTGAATCCGCCGCCCGCCTCCGCGACCAGCTCTCCACCGTCCATCAGCTACAGGAAAAGCAGCGCATCGCCACTGCCGAGCAGGACGACGACGCCGATGTCTTCGGGTATCACTTCGAAGCCGGCAGCCTTGCCGTGAATCTCTTCCACGTTCGAGCCGGCAAAATCGTAGACCGCCGCGAATTTTTCTGGGAAGACCTCCCCGACTTGCTCGAAACGCCAACTTCGGAACCGCCCGAATCGGGAGGAGATCTGGGTGCCCCAGGTCTCGATTCTGAGACCTGGGAAGGCACATACGCCGGCTCCGATAATCGTGCTTTGAAAGGGCACGAACCTTCGACAAGCTCAGGGCAGGCATTCAGTCGTGCCGAGAACTCAAGAAACGACCGGGCTTTAGCCCCTAAAGGAACTGCCGAAGTCCCCTTCCACGCCGGCCCCGTCTTCAACGCCCTTTTGAAACAGCTATACATCGATCAGCATTACGTCCCTCGCACCATCCTCATTCCCGTAGACTTTCCCGACCGCGAGACCCTGGCGACCCTCCTGACTGCCCGCACCGGCCATCGCATCGACCTCGCGGTCCCCCAGCGCGGCGAAAAGCGATCCCTGGTTGACCTCGCCGGCCAAAACGCTAAACAGTCCTACATCCAGCGCTTTCGTGTCCTCGAACCAAGCCGCAAGGCCATTCAGGAGGCTCTCGCCGACGCCCTCATGCTCCCCGAGCTTCCCCGACGCATCGAATGCTTCGACATCTCCCACATCCAGGGCGCGGAAACCGTAGCCTCGCTGGTCGTCTGGGAAGACGGCAAGATGAACAAGCAGCTCTATCGCAAATTCAAGGTGATGACGGTTCTCGGCGTAGACGACTTCGCTTCCATGCGCGAGGTCGTTCACCGCCGCTACAAGCGCCTGCTCGAGCAAAACACCAACAGCACCAAACCAGACTCCAAGCCGGGTGCCCCAGAGCCCGTCCTGAGCTTGCCGAAGGATCTCGATTCTGAGACCTGGGAAGCCACAAAAGCCCGTGACGGAAAAGCTTTGAAAGGGCACGACTTCAGTCGTGCCGAAGACGACGCAAAGAAAGAACGGGCTTTAGCCCCTGAGGGAAAGCCCTACAAGGAACCCCAAACCCTCCCCAGCCTGATTCTCATCGACGGTGGCCTCGGCCAGCTCCACGCCGCCGCTGAAGCCCTCGAATCGCTCGGCCTGACCAGCCAACCGCTAGCCTCCATCGCCAAGCGCGAGGAGGTCATCTATCTTTACGGCAACGAAGACGAGCCCATTGTGCTGGACCGCCGGTCGCCGGTTCTGCATCTGATCCAGCTCATCCGCGACGAAAGCCACCGCTTCGCCGTCGGCTATCACAGGCAGCGCAGGGCTATGCGCGATAGAGACTCCGAGCTACTTACCATCCCCGGCGTAGGCCCGCAAACCCGCCAGCGCTTATTAAGTCACTTCGGCAGCCTCCGCGATGTCCAGCAAGCCACCGCCGAGTCGCTAGCCGCCGTGGTGCCACGCAAAACCGCCGAGACGATCTGGCGGCATTTCCATGGGGATAGGGAGTAGGGAATAGGGATTAGGGATCGGAGGCTGCCGATTGACCGCTCGAAGAAATGCGCAACTTGCAAAACCAGTATCGTTATAAGCCGACAAAAAAGCGAATTCTGTTGTGGTATAGCACGACGTATTTGGGACAAAAGCTTTGCGGAGGACAAACGTCGGGGTCTAACCATACTAATTTAGAAGGAATGACGTGCTAACACCATACAAAAACACGAAAAGCCAAGCGTTTTAGTGCTGTCATTGCGTGAAAAATGCGTGTTTTCGACGTGTTTCTGCGCACAAAAACGGCTGTCCGGAGCGGGAAAACGCTAGCAATGATATCAGGAAGTGGCCGGCTCTCGGCTCTCGTCGTTCAGGCGGGTGGCCCGGATCTCAAGAGGGATTCTATCCAATGGAGGGTTCCCCCGGTCCTTCGCTTTTGGGGACCGGGGGGGTCGAAGAGCCGAGCCGCCGGAAACGCATCCAATCGGGCAATTGCCGACTTCCGCACCTCGCTGTTCACTCCGATTCGATTTCCACGGCCCCCCGCATCCCCGCTTGATGCACTGCGAGAATACTCCAGTTGCGAATCCGTCGGCGGTGAAAAGTGAGTCACCCATCCCCGGTCCCCAAAGGCGAAGGACCGGGGGCACCCTCGTCAGGATTAGAAAAAGTTACCGAGACCGGGGCCACCCGCAATTTGGGTAGTGGCTCAGTTTGAAATCGTTGTCGCTTTCTTGTAAGGGCCTCGGTGAGCAGGGGCGGCCTCGGGAAGGATCGCAATCAATTCTTCGATTGTCCAAGCGTGGTCTGCAAGATGTGCTTCCATCGCTGGCGTCACGCGCAGGGTTTGATGAATCCGCACAAAGTTGCAGTGCATGAAATGGAGAGCAACCGCGTATGCGTGATTGTCCAGCTTCTTGCTGAACGCATTGGTGAGCCGAGTAAACCGGCGAATGTTCATACGCATGGTCAAGTTCTGGCGCTCCACATAGCTTGTGGAGATGTGCTTGGGGTCCAGGTTGCCCATCACTACCTTACTCTCACAGCCGATGCCCTTTGCAGGGGAATAGCGTTTCTCGGTCTCTTCTGAGGCTCCGTAAATCTTCTGTAGAGTAGCGAAGCCCACATCCATCCCGAACGCGCCTTCAACGGCCTCCAGATAGGCTTTGTGGCCGTCCGTAGTGACCTGTACACGTCCTTGGATGCGGCTGGCGCAATCGTCCATGAAATCCTTCGCCCAGACCGCTCCACGCCCGCCGACTAGGTAGCTGACTACCAGCTTGGTATCGGCGTCCAATCCGACCCAAGTCCACACGTCTCCCCAGCCGATCTCTTTCTTCTGCGGGGAAGCGTTCTTTTGCTTGGCTCCCACGTAGGCCCAAATCTCATCGCACTGCAAACGACGGACGCGGACATTGCGAACTTTTCTGTCGTGATATTGCGTACAGGCTTCGCCAAGATCGACCAGCAGTTTCGTGATCGTATTCCGAGCAATTCCCGTCATGCGCGACACTGAGCGAAGGCTATTCCCTTCGACAAGGGCCGATACAATCCGGATGCGTTCGGCATGGCTAATCAAGTTCATACTGATAATTATGCTTGAGTGATTAAATTTATGTCAAGCATTTTTATCAATTTAATGTATCCTGAAACTACGCCGATGACTCTCACGATGAGGGACTGACACAAACGTGCAAGTGTGGTACTTGACATCCCGTTGTATTATTGTGCAGAGGAAACAGATGACCTTTTGGTTGCGTCTAACCGCAAGAGGTGCCGCATGGACATAAACGTGCGCGCTTTTCGGACGGTTCAGGCTGCGCTTTGCGAGACAACCACACTGAATCAGCGACAGGTAGCCTCTCGCAAGGGTGGCCTCGCTGGTGGTAGGGCGCGCGCAAAATCGATTTCACCGGAGAGAAGAAAAGAAATCGCCAAGGCTGCTAGCCTGGCCCGGTGGAGGACACCACACGAGGGCAAGTAGGGGAACCTTTTGCCTGTAACGGTGTTTGCATTAAGAGCACAGAAAGGTAAGTTTTCAAGCATGAATCCCGCATTGTTGGAGATGCCGACAAGGATGAGCCAGCCTTTCGAGGCTGGTAGCCTCGGTGCGCTTGACGCAACTGCCTCTGGCGAGACTCGTATCATCACGCGAACAGACGAGAATTTGCTTCGCCAGATGACGGAAAACTTAGACAAGAAACTTCTGTCCGTTCTGGCTTGCAGAACGGCAGAGGAATTTGGCAAAACCCGCCGGACGGTATGGGAGAGATATTTCCGCGCTCGTAGGGCGTTGGGAGACACCATCAATCTCGTAATCCCCAAAAGATTCATCGAAACTGTTCGCTGCGCCACGCTGCAAAGAATTAGCGAAGACTTGGAGCGTTTCCGCTCCGTGTTGTTTGGCGAAGAGATCGCCGAGCAATTCGAATTTACGATGTGGACCGTAAATCGTATACAGGCCGTAGCGCGTGCAATCGAAAAGGCCGGGGAGCCGAGCGACAGAAACACGGATCGCGGGCTGCATGAAGATTTCTGTCTCTATACAGCGTGGGGGCAATTTCATTTTGACTGTGTTTTAGCTTCGATGAAATTTGAGCAACCGATCCCCGACGATATTCAATCTCCGATCCGTGATGGATTACGCGCTTGGGTAAACGCTGCGGCCATCGTTGAGGAGGCGCTTTCCCTTCGTGTACCCGATGACATAGGGGGCGTTGTACAGTTCTTCGAACAGCCTTGGAATGAAGAAGACGATGAACTACTCGCATCGTCAATGAAAGACCTCGATGCAGAGCAGCCCTCAGACGTTTAGGCAATGTGAGACCTATTGGTGTGAGCCTGATCCAGCAGACACCATCGGCTCTGAACAGCAGGGAGACAGGATTTGGCTCATCGTGTCTCTTCGCAGCCGCTATAAGGTTGTGGTGGCGGTGCCGCTCTCTAGACATATCGACAAGGCCGTTCACCCCTTCTTAATCACAGTCCCAGCTTCTGAAATCACAACGGTCGATGGCACCACGCCAGTAGACCGCGTTGCCTTGGCCGATCAAATACGAACGCTCGATAAGTCGCGTCTCCGGAAGAAATCTGGAGAGATTAGCAAGATAGCGTTTAGGTCCGTCCTCGGAGGCATCGATTACATGCTAGGCAAGGCATCCCCTCAGCCAAATTCAAACTGAGCCACTACCCCAATTTGAATTCGGTGGAAGCCCAGTGCGTACTCGGCTATAATGACCCACGCCACCAATGGAGCTTCGATACAGCCTCTCATTTGCCGATTACGCGGCCGCGCTGGCGCTGCACGCGAAACGCAGCGTATTGCCTTATCTTTTCCAGCTGGCAAGTTATTATGCCTTTCCTGTGGTGGGCCTCCCCCTTATTGCCTTGACCGTCCTCACGGCTAAGCCGGGCAATTCAATTCAATCGCATTGGATCACTCTGCTATGCGGCGTTTATTTGCTGTGTTGCCCTCTGATTCTGCGGCAAGCCGCCAAGCGCCGCTTCAAGAGATCGCAGAGCGGGGACGGAGATTGCGCGACCACCTTCGATGAAAACTCGATTCGGGTAACCGGACCGCATTCCAGCAGCGTGATCGAATGGAAGGCTATTAAGTCGTTCTCAGAAGACAAGAAGGTGTTCCTTCTCTACCTGGCTCTCGGAAAGTTCATCGTAGTGCCCACGCGTGCTTGCTCAGAAGAGCAAATAAATGAACTCAGAAGGATCTTGCCGCAAAAGACCCAAAGAATTGCCTGATGGCAGGGTGCCCTATGTTCCGCCTTTTGGACATAGGAAACGGAGGAACCTGATGTGCCCCGCTTGTTCTGACTTGACCAGGGCTCGACTGTGAACTATAGTTAACGCATGATCGAGGTCCGCAGGACGGACGTCTTTTCCCGCTGGATCGACCAGTTACCGGATGATCAGGCAATCGCGCGGATTCTCACACGAATCTACCGCCTCTCACTGGGCAACTTTGGCGATGTAAAGTCTGTCGGCGAAGGCGTCAGCGAACTGCGCATCGACTACGGCCCCGGTTATCGCGTTTACCTCGCGCGGATTGGTTTGCAAATTGTTCTGCTGCTCGCTGGCGGAACGAAGAAAACACAGCAGAAGGACATTGACCGCGCTAAAGCAATGGCCAAGGAGATTGACAATGGCTCTTGAGACTGCCCCCTGGGACGCCGCCGAGTACCTGACCACACCCAGCCGCATCTCCGCCTACCTTGAGGTCGCTTTTGAAGACGGCGATCCTGCCCTCATCGCAGCCGCCCTCGGTGATATCGCTCGCGCAAAGGGCATGACCCAGATCGCCGCTCAGGCCGGCGTCACGCGCGAGGCCCTGTATAAAGCTCTGTCGCCCACCGGCGATCCCAGGCTCTCCACATTCCTCGGCGTCTTGAAGGCCCTCGGCATCAAGCTCACTCTCCATGCCGCCTGATTTGAGGGCTGGCGGTGGGGTTGGAATCAGATTGCGCCCGAAAGATACGCAATCCGGGTGCCATCTGCTATAGGGTCTGCGTGAGAACTCGTCGCAGTGGCCAATCGGAGGTTGCTTAAGGGCCCGCGGCTAAAGCCACCGCGCTGTTCTTGCGGCATTTCAGCAGCCTGAAGGCTGCGGCTCCCTCCGAAAAACTGGAGAACTGCTTCATAATTCAGCTTCTCACGCAGACGCGAAAGGGGAAGCCAACCATCAGCGTTCTTTCGGCCGCTATTCCACGGCTATTCCCGCCGGAACCGGCCGTGTCGTGCGATCGAAAGCTTCCACGGTCACGTAGTGGTATCCTTCGGCCCACGGCGCATTGGTAAGAAAGTCAGTGAGCGATGTGTAGTGACGGCCTGTCGACGATTTGATCGTGGTTGCCACAGGATTTCTCTCGCTGGGGTATTGATAACGGTCAGACATGATCCAGTACTCGGAATACACGCTGGGGTCGGCGCCGCGTACAGGGACATAGATAACCCCGACGTTCATGCCGTTCTGGAAGATATCGTAGGTGTCGTAGTCCAGTTGCGCGAACAACGGCGTGCAGATGGACAAAGCGGCCAGAAGAACGCACAACAAGGCGAACTTCCGCCTGGCTTGAATCAGGTGCTGAATCATACAGTCCCTCTCTCTTTTCCGGTTTCGATAGATCAGCTGAATGGCTGCTGTCACTCACATGTCCTGGCTCCATCCGGTTTGTGACAGAAGTTTCTTCCCTGCCCGCGGATTGCTGCCTTACAATGCAGAGGTTCTCCAACCCCCTGCTTCAAGCCGGCAATCTGAAAGGAACCCCACCAATGGAAGAGCCTCGCCCCGACCAGATCATGCAGATCGCCATGGGCTTCATGCCCTCGAAAACTCTGCTCAGCGCCGTGGAGATGGAAGTCTTCACTGAACTTGCCAGGCACCCTGAAGACTTGCCGACGCTTACCGGCAGGCTGGGGCTTCATCCACGCTCGGCGCACGACTTCCTCGACTCGCTGGTGGCCCTCAGACTTCTCGATCGCCGCGACGGCGTCTACTACAACACGCCCGCCACCGACCTGTTTCTCGACAAGCGCAAGCCTTCCTATATTGGCGGAATCCTGGAGATGGCCAACCTGCGCCTCTATCGATTTTGGGGCAGCCTCACCACCGCGCTCAGAACCGGAGAACCGCAGAACGAAGCAGCACAAGGCGGCCCCAATCCATTCACCATGCTCTACGCCGACCCAGAACGCCTGCGCGGTTTCCTCAAGGCCATGACCGGCATAAGCCACGGCTCAAATATCGCCATCGCCCACAAATTTCCCTTCGCAGAGTACAAGTCCGCCGTCGACGTGGGAACCGCGCAGGGCGATCTCATCGTTCAGGTCGCGCTGGCCAATCCACACATCGATGGCACCGGCTTCGATTTGCCTGAAGTCGGCCCCATCTTCGAAGACTACGCCGCGTTCAATGGCCTTTCATCGCGCGTGAGTTTCAAGCCTGGCAGCTTTTTCGATGCGCCCATCCCGGAAGCAGACGTCGTCATGATGGGTCACATCCTCCACGACTGGAACCTGGAAACAAAGAAGATGCTGATCGCCAAGGCATTTGATGCCGTAAAGCCGGGAGGGGCTTTTGTGGTCTACGAAGCCCTTATCGACGACGGCCGGAAAGAAAATGCCTTCGGACTGATGATGAGCCTGAACATGCTCATCGAGACTCCCGGGGGCTTCGACTACACAGGTGCCGATTGCATGGGCTGGATGAAGGAAGCAGGATTCCGCGACACCCGTGTGGAGCATCTCGCAGGCCCCGACTCCATGGTGATCGGCTACAAATAATCCTCCATGGGCTGCGCCGCGCTGAAGGAGCCGCCGAACAAGGGCGATCCATCCCGGCCTGAAATCCGTCGACAGAGAGGTTGACGACTGCTGTCTGCCGCAACGCGGATTGTGGTTGGCCCCGGGTCTGTAAACGGCATCAAGAAGTCAGGCGGCACCAAGCCGACCGACGGCGCGCCTGAGTGAATGGCACAAAATCGCACCGCTCCGGCTATACTGACCCCAGTCCCACCGCAGAATCGCCACCAGCCAACCTCATCCAGCATTGCAACCTCATCCTCGGAGGCCGTCAATGACCGATTCCCCGGATCTGGCAGTGAACACTCTCGGCGCACCAACCTTTCCCTCCCCGCTCGGCGAGTTGCTTCACCAGCACGAGCAATCGGAGCACTACGTCGAGGAAACCGACCGCGTTCTCCTCGACGACACGCTCTCGTCCGCAATGGCGCGCAACTGCCTACCTGCCGATCTTCCTGGATTCGAGCCCGCCGGACCACGCCGCAACATCTTTTTCGACCCCGCCAACACCCGCGCCGGCATCGTTACCTGCGGCGGTCTCTGCCCCGGCCTCAACGACGTCATCCGCGGCCTCACCCTTTCGCTGCTCCGCGTCTACGGCGTCCAGCGCGTATACGGTTTTTGCAACGGATTCCAGGGCTTCCTGCCCGCCTCACCCCGCTCGGTGATCGAACTCACCCCTGAAGTCGTCTCCGACATTAATGAGCACGGCGGCACAATCCTCGGCTCCTCTCGCGGAGAACAACCCCCAGCCACAGTGGTCGACACCCTTCAGCGCCTTGGCATCAACCTGCTCTTCGTCATCGGCGGCGATGGGACCATCCGCGCCGCAATGAAAATAGCCGGCGAAATCGCCTCCCGCGGCGCTTCTATCGCGGTTGTTGGAATCCCTAAAACCATTGACAACGACATTATGTACATCGACCAGAGCTTCGGCTTTCAAACCGCATTCTCCGAGGCCACCAAATCAATTCGCGCCGCGCATGTCGAGGCTACCGGCGCACCCAACGGCGTTGGCCTGGTCAAGCTCATGGGCCGTCATTCCGGCTTCATTGCCTGTTACGCCTCGCTTGCCATGAGCGACGTGAACTTCGTTCTCATCCCCGAGGTCGGGTTCCAGCTGGACGGCAACAACGGCCTTCTTGCAGTTCTTAAACGCGGCCTCGACCGCCGTGGCCACGCGGTCATCGTTGTAGCCGAAGGCGCGGGCCAGGAGCTGGTCGACCTGACCAACGCTACCGACGCATCGGGTAACAAGCGCCTCACCGACATCGGTCCCTGGCTCCGCGACCGCATCGCCACTCACTTCCGTTCCATCGGCGCGGAGCTCAATCTCAAGTACATCGACCCCAGCTATCAGATTCGCAGTGTCCCAGCCAACCCTCACGACAGCGTCTATTGCGTCCGGCTGGCTCATAACGCGGTTCACGCCGCCCTCTCCGGCCGCACGGAAACGGTCATAGGCCGTTGGCGTGGCCGCTTCGTCCACGTCCCCATGGCCCTCGCCATTCGCCGCCGCAACACGGTCGACCCCCACGGCGATCTATGGATGAGCGTCCTGGAGGCCACCGGCCAGCCCCGCTCCTTCGCCTGACACGTTCGTCATTCCTCCAACACATCCTCGGCAGCCTTAGCAAACCCGTCTTCGCCCAACCCAAAACCACACTCGCCGAATGCGCATTTGAGTTTTCTCCAAGCAACCGCGAGCGTCAATGCTGCCTCTATACACATGGAACGCAGTGGCCCACCCGGGATGGCCACTCGTTTTCGCAGCGGGGCAGGGGCGTAGGGTTTTCGCGATTTCCCACACCTTGCCGGCGACGAAGGAGAATCGCAATCACAGTCGCTGGACCCTGCCCGCAACTCCCCCATCCAAGATTCGCAACTGCACCATGAAAAGGAACCGAAATGTCCAGCCCTTCCAAAACACTCCACAAAGTCGAAGAAACTCTGAACTCGGTCATTGAAAGCCTGATTGACGGGCAAGAAGGATTTCAAAAAACCGGCGAAGCGTTGAAAGATCCAATTCTCAAGCATTACTTCCTTCAGGAATCCCTGAAGCGAGCGGAATTTCGCGGCGATCTCGAAGCAGTCCTTCACCAGGAAGGCGTCCACGATATTGAAGAGAGCGGCAGCTTCAGCGGTGCTCTTCGTCGCACCTGGGGCAATCTCAAATCGGCGATGGGCGCCGGCGATCACTCGCTGCTTGAAACCGCCGAGCAGGCCGAGGATGCAGCCAAGAAGGCGTATGCGGACGCGCTCGAAAACGATCTTCCGCTGCCCATCCGCCAGCTTTTGGTCAGACAATCCGCCCACATTCAGGCTTCCCACGACTATGTGAGGGCAGCGCGCGACACTACCGAATAGCAACAACCGCTTTGTCGCACGCCGACAAATGCCTTGTTTCCCACCTTTGCGACTATTTGTGGTTGCAGAGGTGGGAAACCACTTCACTTCACCGGGCCATTGATTCGGAGCAAATCAGAAGGTGAACTTCAGCGCAGCCTGCAAGATTCGGGGCGGCGCGGCGCTGATCGCATTGCCGAATGTCGAACTGCCGATGTTTCCATCCACTGACCCTGGCCCTGTGAATTGCGTATGGTTGAACACGTTGAAGCTTTCCACGCGGAACATCAGCGACTTTGAATCGGTCAGCGATAACTTCTTCTGGAGCGCCATGTCGTAGTTCTCGGCTCCTGGACCGAAGAAGAACCGGCGCTTGGATGTGCCCGGCGTTCCCAGCGGATTGATGCTGAAGTCCGCGGTATCGAAGTAGTTGTTCCCGTGCGTTCGTGGATTGTGATTCAGACGCAGCGGCGCGCCGAGGTAATCCGGCTCGTCGATGCTGCTGTTATTCACCCCGTTCGGATTCGTCCCAATCAGCGAGTTATCTCCGTTGTCGATCAGGGTCACTGGAAAACCTGTCGAGAAGCGCGTAATTCCTGAAAGCGACCAGCCGCGCGTCAACTGGTTTGGGCGCAGGAAGCGGTCAACTGGAAGCTGATACTCATAGCTGAATACGAAGTTCTGTTTTACGTCGAACGAGGAGAGAGCGTAGCTGAGCGCGGGGTTGAAGGGATTCATTTCCTCGCCTATGTTCGAGGACTGATCCAGCGACTTGCCATAGGTATAGGCGGCCGAAAACTCGAGCCGTCCGCTGGTATGGCGGGCACTGAGTTCAAGCGCGTTGTAATTGGCGTGGCCGATATTCGACTGCAGCGCATTGCTGCCGAAGCTCGGCCCCAGCGGTCCGCGCGTCCCGTCCACCTCTCCGCCGCCAATGGGATAGTAGACCGTGTCCTCGCCATAAGCGCCGCATGTCAGCGTTCCCGGCTGCACTTGGCTGGGCTGGCTCAGGCTAAGGCACAGCGACGGATTGCCGGGATTCGCCTCGACGAGAACCCGCTGGCGATGACTTGCCGTGCCGATATAACTCGCGCTGAGAACGGTATCTGGCCCCGCCTGCCGCTCGATCGAGAGCATCCACTCCTCGGTATATGGTGCGCGATTGTGGATGTCATACCCTGGAATGCCGCTGATCGGCACGAGGCTGCTCCAGTCGAAGCGGCCGTCCGGATGGCTCCGCGAAGAATTCAACGGGGCAAACGCATAGGGAAACGGCTGGCCATAGTTCTGTCCGCTAGCCGCCGATACAAAAGGTGTTGCGAACAGCGGCGGAGCGGGGCTGGTGTACGTTGTTCCATAGGGCGCATTCGCGGCCAGCACGCTGATCGATAGCGCGTCGATTGCCGTATAGAAATTGCCAAAGCTGGTGCGGATGCTGGTCGTTCCCGGCGCGCCCAAGAGCTTCTCCATCCAGCCGCCCCGCGCGGCCTGCGGAGACCACGCAAGGCCAACACGCGGCGCCAGGTTCAGCTCCCCAATGTCCGCCAGCGTATTGGAAACTCCCGGATCTCCCGGATACAGGATTCCCGCCGGCGCTCCTGGGAAGACCTCCGACTGCGCGCCCGCTTCAAAGGTAGATATCTGGTTGTACTTTTCAGACCATGGCGCGACGCGATCCCAGCGAATCCCGTAGTTGAGCGTCAGATTGGGCCGAAGATGCCAGCTATCCTGCGCGAACGCGCCGACATATTTGTTCCGCGCGTAAAACGGATTGAGCTGGCTCTGGTTATATTGGCTGGGTACCCCGATAAGGAAATCGGCAAAGTCCACGCCGGTTTCCGTTCCCGAGAACACAAAGCTGCCGTTGAACTGCGCTATCGCATGAGCGTTCACCTGGTCGGCATGAAACTCCGCGCCGAATTTGAGCGTGTGATTGCCCAGAACTTTTGAGAAGCTATCGGTAATCTGATAGGTGTTGTTTGTCTGGATGAGTTGATTGGCCGCCGCGCCGGTCGAATAGCCGTTTAAATTCAGGTTCTCGACGCCCTGCCCGTTCGGATTGAGCGCAACAATGCTGGGGCTGCCATCCGCATTCGCAAAGCCCTGCGAAACCAGGCTCGCATTGCGGCCACCCACAGGCTGGCCCAGATTGGTGAAGTCGCGCAGATAGCTCAGGTGCAGTTCATTCACCGCGGTTGCGCCCAAAGTTTTGGTATCGCCCAGAGCCGCCAACTGCGCACGGCCCGTAGTCAAAGCATCGAAGCCGGGAACGCTTGCGCCACTCTGCGCAACGGGGTACGGATTGTCCAAAGTGAACCCGTCCATGAAGTAGTAAGCCGAAAGCAGTCCCAAGCGGGTATTCGCATCCAGGCGCAGAGCCTCTTTGCCGTCGCTCACAGTCTGGTTGAATGCAGAGGTAGCAAATCCGTTGCTGGTGTTCGGCGTCGGTATGTATTGAAGCAGCCTCTTCGCCGGCGCCGACCATGCATTCGCGGGAATCGTTCCAGTCGGGAAAACCGCCGGCCTGCCAGCGGTGCATCCGGTCGACTGGGGAGAATAGGGATCGTTCGCCGCAACGCTGGTGCCGAGGTCCGCTGCCAGCAAGCCTGCCAGATAAGGTCCGCTCACGCATCCTGCAAGCCGGCTGGCGCCTGTGGAAGGATCGTTGAAGTTGCCCCCGCGTTCAGCAAGAGTCGGCACCGGGATCTCGCCCGTATCGATGCCCTGCGTCTGCCGGGTCCCTTGATAGTCGCCAAAAAAGAAGACCTTGTTGCGGCTGAGCGGGCCGCCAAAGGTGCCGCCAAACTGGTTCTGCTGGAACGCGCCCCGTGTTGGCGAAAAGTAGTTGCGCGCGTCCAGGTCGGTGTTGCGCAGGAAGTTGAAGGCACTGCCGTGAAATCCGTTGCTGCCGGACTTGGTGATTACGCTGATCTGCCCGCCGGAAAACTCCCCATATTCCGCGTCGAAGTTGCTCGTGACGATGCGGAACTCGGCGATCGAATCCAGGTTGGGAATGATCGCGGTGCCCGCATTCACATCTTCCTCCACATCGCTGCCGTTCACGCCGAAGTAGTTTGCAAATTCCCGCTGCCCGTTCACTGAAATTGTGCCGGGATTCAAAGTCCCCGAAGGCGAAAGCGTGGTCGCGCCCACGTCCTGCACGGTGCTCGACGTAATGGTGGTGGCAGGCGCCACGCCCGGTTGCAGCGACAGCAAATCGGTGAAACTGCGGCCATTCAGAGGTACGGCCGTCATCTGCCGCCCGGTAATCACCTGGCCAAGCTGCGTTTCAACGGTCTCAACATGCAGAGCGTTGTCGCTGACGGTCACCGTTGTGGCAGCACTACCCACCTCCAGCGAAGCGTTCAGCGTAAGCGACGCATTCGTATCGAGCAAAATGTCCTTCAACTGATAGCGGCGAAAACCGGGTGCCTGCACATCCAGCTCATACCGGCCAACTGGCAGAACCGGCAGCGTATAGTACCCCTTGCTGTCGGTAAGGGTGCGGTAAGCGAGCCCTGTGCCGACTTCCTGGACGGCGACGCCGGCATTGGGAAGAACACTTCCGCTCTGGTCTGCTACCGTGCCTGAGATGCTGCCAGCGACGGCTCCCCACGCGGCGACCGCAAAGAACAGGAGAAAGCAGCCCAGAGAAGTATGAAATCGACGATTGTTTCTGGACAGGCTCACCTGGATATCCTTCAGTTGAAACATGCCTCGCGGAGGAGGCAAAAGCTGGATCCATCCGAGCTGGCAATGAACTACGACCAATTCAGTCTTCATTTAATATACGACAAATTAAGTCCGATATTTTCGCAGTGATTTGAATCACACCAGATGGTGGGAAAAGCGCAAATCGGAGCTAAAAGCTGAAAGCTGCGGTCAGAGTGCCTCAGCCATCTCCCGCAGGATTGCGCTAGCTGCTTCGGCCGGATCGGACGCCTGCGTGATCGGCCGGCCAACCACCAGGTAGCTGGCGCCCTGCCGCAGAGCTTCGGCGGGGGTGGCGATCCGCCTCTGGTCCAAAGTTTCAGAGCCGGCCGGCCGGATGCCCGGAACCACCAGCACGCCTTCCGGACCTGTGAGCCCACGCAGCGCCGCAACTTCAAGCGACGAGCACACGAACCCGCGAATCCCCGCTGCCATGCTCATGCGGGCAAGCAACTCCACCTGCTCGGCGGCCCCGCGCTCCAGGCCGATGGCGTTCATCTGGCCGGCGTCCATGCTGGTAAGCATGGTTACGGCCAGCAGTTCGGGGGGATCGGCCAGCCCGTCAAGAGCGGCGCGGGCGGCGGCCAGCATCGCCGGGCCTCCCGCGGCATGGACGTTCAACATGCCCACTCCCAGTGCCGCCGCGGAGCGAACCGCTCCAGCCACTGTGTTGGGAATGTCGTGGAACTTCAGGTCGAGGAAGATTTGGTAGCCGCGCTTGAGCATCGGTTCCAGAACGGCGGGACCCTCGGCCGTGAATAGTTCCAGCCCCACTTTGAACCATTGGCAGGCGCCTTCAAGCTTGTCCGCAATGCGGCTGGCCGCATCCGCGCTGGGAGCATCCAGGGCCACGATCAGGCGTCGGCGCGCCTCCTCCAGCGCGCCAGCCCGGAGAAGCGCCGGGTACTGCGCGGAAACAAAGGTGGGATTAAGCCGCTCTGGGATGGGCATACTCAAATCCTAAAGCATTCGGCGACTGTGGAAACGGGCGCACTGACCTTATTGTCTGGTTGAGGGCGGCCCACCTGGCTCCCCGCCACACGGATTGCGCGCGGCGGGACTCTGTTGGAATTGCTACTGCGCCGTGTAGGTGTAAACAGTAGGCTGCCAGACTCCGCCGATGTAGGAGTACAGAGTGGCATAGATCGTCTTGCCGTTGGTGGGCAGGCCACCGACAGTTACCGACGTGGCCGTAGTGGATGCGCCAGCGTAAAGGTTCTTCGCGCCTGCTCCTGAGGAGCCGGTTCCCAAGTTGAGCCAGAAATAGGTAACACCGCTGCCAGGCGACCACGTGAACGTGACCGTGGAGCTTGTCAGCGTGGAACTGGGAGCGGGTGTAGTGAGAGTCGCAGGGGTTGGTGATCCGGAAGCGGTGTAGGTGTAATAGGTAGGCTGCCAAACTCCCGCAATGTACGAGTAGAGAGTGGCGTAGATCGTCTCGCCGTTTGTGGGCAAGCTTGCGGCGGTAACTGAAGTGAGCGTGGTTGAGCTGCCGGAGTAAAGGTTCTTCGAGTTTGCGCCGGAAGACGCGGTGCCCAGATTGAACCAGTAGTAAGTAACTCCCTCGCCGGCCGACCACGTGAAAGTAACACTGGAGCTAGCCAGTTTGGTACTCGGAGCGGGAGTGGTAAGTACAGCCGCAACCGGCGAGCCGCCCGCGGTAAAGGTGTAGTAGATCGGCTGCCAAACTCCCGCAATGTACGAGTAAAGCGTGGCGT
>Ga0302189_10000336_pt1 | contig 40120 bp, 29 predicted proteins | sample II_Bog_E2_2_FD_194551 | JGI IMG/M metagenome (GOLD analysis project Ga0302189, IMG submission 194551) | Peat permafrost microbial communities from Stordalen Mire near Abisko, Sweden - II_Bog_E2_2 | ecosystem: Environmental > Terrestrial > Soil > Wetlands > Peat | place: Sweden: Abisko...
GCATGGGCATTAGGACGTAGCGGTACTTGTACTCGGCGTCGGGGTCTTCGGGGCGCATCTGGCCGGCGGATTGGGAGTCTTTGAACTCAAGGCGGACCTCGCCCTCGTTGTTGAGGGCTTTGAGGAAGTCCAGGATGTAGGTTGAGTTGAAGCCGACGGCGATGGGGTCGCTGGCGTAGGGCGTGTCGATGGTGTCTTCGCTCTCGCCAGATTCGGTGGAGCTGGAGCTGACCTTGAGTTCGTTGCTCTCGAGGCGCATGCGGATGGCGCCGGAACGCTCGTCGGCGAATTGGGCGACGCGCTGGATGGCCGCGGCGAGTTCGCTGGAGCGTACGACAGCGAATTTGGTGTTGTCGCGGGGCATCACGGCTTCAAAGTTGGGGAACTGGCCGGAGAGCTTGCGGGTTGAGAGAGTGCGATGGCCGACGCGGAAGAAGAGGGTGTGTTCGTCGTCGGCGAATTCAACTTTTTCTGCGTCGGAGTTGGAGAGCAACTGTTGCAGTTCCTGGAGGGCCTTGCGGGGAATGAGGACGCGCTTTTCGCCGCTGATGCCTTCGAGAATCTCGTTTGGCTTTTCAACGTAGGACAGGCGGTGGCCGTCGGTGGCCACCATGGCGAGGGATTCAGCCTTGATGACCAGCAGGGCGCCGTTGAGGGTGTAGCGGGACTCCTCATTGGAGATGGCGAAGATGGTGCGATTGATCAGCGTCTTGAGCGCGACGGCGGAGATGCTGGTGGCGGCGACGGTGGGGAAGTCGGGGACCTGCGGGTAGTTGGCGCGCGCCATGCCGACCATCTTGGTGTTGGAGCGGCCGGAGCGAATCTGCACCCAGTGGTTATCGAGGAGCTTGATGGAGATGTCGCCCTCTGGGAGGAGCTTGATGTAGTCGTAGAGCTTGCGGGCGGGGATGGTGCAGGCTCCGGGCTTCTTGACCTTGGCGGCGGCGCTGGTGCGCATGGCCTGGTCGAGGTCGGTGGCGGTGATGCTCAACCGGTCGTCCTCTGCCTCGATGAGGAAGTTCGAGAGAATGGGAATGGTGGTCTTGCGCTCGACGACGCTTTGCGTGGCGGTGAGCTCCTTGACCAGGTCCTGACGGGTAACGGTAATTTCCATTGCTGCCCCCTGCGCGGCCGGCTTTTCCACTTCAGTTTCGACGATCGACATAGACCCACCCCCCGCACTTTGCGGCTCCCGAAAAAGACAGACTTTGCGCTGGCCACACTTTACAACAAGTTACGGGCCGGCGGAAATGCCTATCTTTTCTTCTTCTTGATTGTATTCACCTCTGGGTTGTTGTGCGCGTGGAAAACGAGGGTTGTTGTCTGGATTCCTGGGCTATGTTGAGTCTCGCAGAGAAGATGCAAGGTTTGTTGTATCCCACCGTAGCCGCAAAAGTTGCAAGAAGCAGGTTCTTCGACTTCGCTTCGCTCCGCTCAGAATGACAGGGCGAGGGTGGGGCACCCGGAGTTTCAGGTTGGCGAGAGGAGCGCGACGGGAGAGAGGAAAAGGTATAGGAGATTAAGAAAAAAGATAGTAGTACCCGTCGTTCAGGCAGGAAAAGTGGAAATTAGAGTGAAAAGCTTTGCCGGGAAGGAGTTGAGGGGTGGGAGAGATTTCTAAATCGAGGCAGTGGAATTGAGGAGTTTTGGAAATCCGGGTTGGAGGAGGGGAGATGAGGGCCTTGTTTCCCACGATTCCCAGAGGGGACGAAAAATGGGCTGTGTAAAGCGGATGATTTGTGTGAAAAGTGCGGCCGGAGGCGCACTGGGCAAGGGTTTGGAAGAGACGGGGTATGCACAGGGAGGAGCTTTTTGAGTGTTGGAGGAAGAGCGGTCGAAGATGAGATAGCGGAGGGAGAGAGAGTCGATTCCCGGCTCTGGTTCGCGGCAAACACGAGTTCCCATTCCAGTACGAGGGGGGCGAGAAAGATCGGGTTTAGGCGGTGCTTGTGTTGTACGGGTCCTAAACTTGACCGGTGAGGAGTTCGGGCATGGGTATCGATATGGGGCGACTGGAGGATCAACTGCTGCAGATGTCCGTCGATGATACGCCGGGGCGAGAGTTTTGCGATGCCATTTCCGAACTGGCCAGGACGGGACGGTTTGCGCAGTTGCGGGAGGTGCTGCCCGGTATCGTGTACGACGAACTTTGGACGCGGTACGAGCATGATCCGGGAGCATTTGTGGCCGGATGGCGGAAGCTGGCGCAGGAGATGCAGCAGGGGTTCATCCAGCATGCACGGCAACGGCTCACCTCACTGACGAAGTTGCAATATGCCGGGTACGAAGGGCCTGCGCCGGCGTGGCAGGAGATTCAGCGGGCGCTGGATGGCCAGCAGAACGACCTGCTGCGGACGGCCTTTGCGCTGGAGTTGTTGGAGTTGGTGGAGCCGGCCGTTGTGCGGGCCACGCATCTGCGGGAGTGCGTGGTGGCGGCGCCGAGCTCGGAGGAGGCCGACCGGTATCTGGACGAAGCAACCCGCTGCTATTTCTTTGGCTTGTTCACAGCCTGCGCGGTAATGTGCCGGTCTGTGCTGGAAGAGGCGATCAAGCAGAAACTGCCGGCGGGGCTGACACGACAGGTGCGGACGCGCTATCGCAATACTGCTACGCTGGGCAATTTGCTGCATGAGGTCAACAACAATCTGCAAATGACGGGATTTGACGCTGATTTTCCGCGCGTGGCCAACCTGGTGAACGATACCGGGAAGAAGGCAGTGCATCAGGGACTGCTGTCGGAGGATGAGGCGCGGGGTTGCTTGCAGAATGCGCGGCTGGCGCTGCAATTGCTGTTGGGGAAGTGAAGGTGAGAGGAGATAGGTCAACTGTGAGTGCAAGGAAGGGGTTGGCGTAGACCTTGAGGTCGAGGAGAAAATGGGATCAGAAGTGGATTCTCCCGAAAGGCCTTGCTCAGAGGCTAAAGTCCACGTTGATTCCAAGCGTCTTGCGGCACGACTAAACAGCTTGCGGAAAAAGGCCTGATCTCTGGAGATTCGCCGCAAAAACATACCTCAGTGGCTGAAGCCACCGCTGATTCCATCGTCTTTATACCGGGGATGAATCCCCGGCCTACCGCCCGAATGAGTTTTTCCGCAGACTGTAAAGTCGTGCCTTTTCAAAGAGGGCAGTATTTGTGGAGTTTGTCTGAAGCCTGTGAAGTCATGCCCTTTCAAAGCGCAGGCTTGTTCACGGGTTCTCTGGAAGCGACGCTGTTCTCACGTCGAATGGGTTGCGGCTTTTATACTGAAAGCCTCATGTCCTATCAAGCAGCCATTGAACAACTGAACGCTATGGTTCCGGAGTTGTATTCGCGCCCTGGGGAGCCGCGGCGGAAGTTCTCGTTGGACGAGATTGGTGTGCTTTTGGGCGCGTTGGGCGATCCGCAGCGGCGTGTCCGTTCGGTGCTGATTGCGGGGACAAACGGGAAAGGCTCGACGGCGGTCACGGTGGCCTCGATTCTGACGGCCAGCGGGATGCGGACCGGCCTTTACACATCGCCGCACCTGGCGCGGGTAAATGAGCGCATCCGCATCGGAGAGGCGGAGATTGGCGACGAGGAGTTTGGCAGGCTCTTCTTTCGTGTTGAAGATGTTGCGAAGAAGCTGGTAGAGATTCGCCGGCTGCCGCAACTTCCGAGCTTCTTCGAGGTTCTGACCGCGCTGGCGCTGGTGTATTTTGCCGAGGCTAAGGTGGACGTCGCGGTGCTCGAAGTTGGGATTGGCGGGCGGCTGGACGCAACCAACATCGTCGATCCATTGATCTCGGTAATCACCGACATCTCGCTGGACCATACGGAATGGCTGGGCTCGACGATCGCCGCAATCACGCGGGAGAAGGCGGGGATTCTGCGCCGGGGCGGGACGTTGATTACGCTGCCGCAGCATCCGGAGGCCAACCAGGCGCTGGGCGAGGTAGCGGCGGAGCTGGAGGTGCGGGGGGTAAACGCCGCGGAGTACATGCCAGCGATGGGTGCGGGCGCGGGTGATTCTTATACGGTCGAGGTGCTGGGAGAGCGGGTCAAGGTGGCTAGCCCGCTGCGCGGAGCGCACCAGCAGCGGAATGTTGCGCTGGCGATTGCGGCGGCTGTGGAATTGAGGTCGGCGCATGGCTTTCCCATCACGCCGGCAAGCATCGCCGAAGGGATTCGGCAGACGCGGTGGCCGGGGCGGCTGGAGCGCATTGAGAAGAATGGCGTCGAGTGGATTCTGGATGTGGCGCACAACCCGGCGGGGGCCTGGGCGCTGCGCGCCGGATTGAGCGGCCTTGAAGCAAAGAGGCCGCGGACGTTAATCTTCAGTTGCCTGCGAGACAAGCCGGTGGCGGAGATGGCGCAGATACTTTTTCCGCTGTTTGAGCAGGTGATCCTTGCGCCGATCCATTCAGCGCGGGCTGCTTCGATGGAGGAGTTGGAGGCTACGGCGCTGGCAACGGGGAGCAGGACGGTTAGGGCGAATTCAGTTCAACAAGCATTGAAATGGGCCGGTGATCGCGGCCAGGGTGGGGTAGTGGTCGTCTCAGGGTCGGTCTACCTGGTGGGCGAAGCTCGGTCGCTGCTGCTGGGCGGAGAGTTGGGAGTGGTCGAATGATGAGACGGCGTCCCAATCCGCTGCCCTGGATCTACCGCTGGCGCGCGAACATCCTTCATGTGCCGCTGATGGCGGTGATTACAGCGGTGTGCGGAAGCTTGTCGCTACTGGTTTCGCTGGTGGACAAGAATGGCAACGTGCAGCACCGCATCGCGCGGGTCTGGGCACGGGGTTGCGTCTGGGCCTCGGGGGCAAAGCTCAGAACGCTTGGTGCGGAGAACCTGAGGCGGCACGGAGCGGCTGTTTATGCGTCGAATCACACATCTTATATGGACACGCCGGTGATCTTCAGCGCGCTGCCCTTCCAGTTTCGCATTCTGGCGCGGAAGGAATTATGGCCTATACCATTCATAGGATGGTACTTAAATCGGTCTAGACAGATTCAGATCGACACGGGCAATCCGCGCGCCACGCTTTCCAGTCTCGGCGTCGGCGCCAAGGCGCTGCGTTCGGGCATGTCGCTTTTCGTGTTTCCGGAAGGGGGGCGGACCTCGGACGGCGAGCTGCGGCCGTTTTTGTCGGGGGCGGCGTACCTGGCGATTCGGGCACAGGTTCCTCTGGTGCCGATCGCACTGAGCGGAGTGTACGAGCTGCTGCCGATCCACACACGCCACTTTTATCCCGGAGAGGTGACGCTCAGCGTGGGCGAGCCGATTGAGACTCGAGGGATGACCTTGCGGCAGACCGAGGAGTTGACGGAGACGCTGCGGACGGCGATTGAAGGGTTGCGGATACCGCGGTGCGCAGGGTCTCAATCGGCCGAAAGCGGTGAGTCTGCTCTGTAGCACAGCAGAGGTGATTTGCAACATTTGTAGCAGGCTGGAGCCAGGGCGATCACAGGAGAAGCGGCGCTGCTTCGAAGTTTTGAGGGTTATTCGCAGCGCCCCCACAGGGCGCCCTACTTTATTGGTCTGCAATCCCCGAATTCCGCTGCGCTTCATCCGGGGCTATTTTCGCGTGCTCCTTACGGGAGCGGGGAAAACTGGCGGCAGAACCGAGTTTTTCAGCACGCGAATGCATTTTCCTGTAATGCGAGATTTCGTGGTTTCCCACCCATTTCACAAAGAACGCGAAATGGATGGGGCACGGAGCTTCCTTACGCTATCAGCGAAAAAGCTGAAGCTATTTGCAAAAGAAGACCATGTCCAACTTTGCGACTAACGACTCCTGATCGAAGGGCTTCATCAGGTATTCGTTCGCCCCGTTTGCAAGGGCTTTTTGAATGTGTTCGACATCGGTCTCAGTGGTGCAGAAGATCACAGCTGGCGCCCTGCCCCCTGCGGTGCGGCGCAAGGACTTGAGGAACTCCAAACCGTCCATGACCGGCATATTCCAATCGAGCAGGACGACATCGGGCATGCGGTTCTGACACTTTTCCAGGGCGATCTGCCCATTCTCAGCCTCGTCTGTCTCGAAGCCCAGGCCGGTAAAGATCTTTCGCGCGATCTTCCTGACGAGCATGGAATCGTCGACGAGCAGACACAACCTGGAGATCGCGGTCGAAGCGACCTCTCCGTCAACTCTGGCATTCATTGAATTCAACACGATCTCTACCATCCCTCTTTGCACTGTATAAAGCCGCGTCGGCTCTTCCTACCCACTCGGCCAGGGGTTCCCCTGGGTCATAGCAGGCAGCTCCAATGGATACCGTTGTGGGTGTGATGGGCGGAGTGAGCTCAACCAGCAGAGGCTCTCTGGCCAGCGCCAGGCGAATGTTTTCCGCCACGCTGACGGCGGCCGGCCCATCTGTCCGGGGCAGGATCACGGCGAATTCCTCGCCGCCATAGCGCGCAACGTGATCCCCGCCGCGGACGGCGTTTTGCAGGGTCTTGGCGAGGTGACGAAGGACGACATCGCCCGTCTGATGCCCCCATGTGTCGTTGACGTTTTTGAAGTGATCGATGTCGATCATGAGCATGGACAGGTCGTCGCCACTGTTCATGGCCTCACCGGCCGACTTGCGGATGATGGCATCGAAGGACTTCCGATTTGCAACGCCCGTGAGGCCATCCATCGTGGAGTCGAGGATCGCATTCTCCAGATTGCGTTCGAGAGCCTCGATTTTGCCGGCGGACTCGCGCATGCGGATGCCTACGTACTCGCTTCGGCCGGCCATGCTCTTGCTTTCCTGAACGAGGTTCTCGATGAGGCTTTTCAAATTCCCCAGGCTCTCACCCAAGCCTTTGGAGGCAATGCCCCGTAAAGCATGTCCAAACTGTTGAGCGTCATCACTGGCAAGGTCGGCAACTCCGACGATTTCCTGCAAGGTCTGCAAAGCATGCACTGAGATCTCGCGCACAGCCTGCACCTCTTTGTCGGAGGAAAAGAACGTCGCATAGAGATCCTGGAGAGTGGTCTCATTGAAGTTCGCTTGATTGGAGATGAGGACGTCGATGGTTCGCTGTAGATTGGGACTTTGTCCGGCGTGATACTCGAACCAGATGGCATAGTTGGCCGGCGTTGCAGGTATCTCAAACCTGCGCATGGTTGCGATGGCGGAGTCTGCTATGGATCGTGCTTGCACCACCTCATCGACAGACATACTCAGCCTCCAAGCACTTCCAGGGCATCGGTGAGCCCTTTGACATGTATCGACGAGTCTTCATATCCGCCAGATCTTCAGCATGTTTACCGCCCTCAAATCCTCAAACCAAGCTTCACAGCTCAACTTGCGCACAAGCGAAAGAACAAAAGTCAAAAAGCGTCGGCTGGCACCCGCGGAGCCTCAAAAGTGAGGCTTGAAACCGGGAGTGCAAGAACCGGCTCTGCCAGCGAAAAGGGCAGGTTCTCATCTATCGGCTCATCGAGGCCTTTACAACAGTTGCCTTGTCAAGACTTCAGAGATTCTTTAGGATCTCCATCTGGCCGACTCCAGCGACGGCTTTCCGTCGGCCCGATAAGAAACAGATTCTGGCTGTTTTGCAAATTGAGCAAGCTAAGGAAAAAGGGAGGCGAAGAATCTTTCGTCAAAAGTGGCGAGTTAGCCCCGCTCACGCGGGGTTAGCAAGTTAGCAAGTTGGCGAATGGCAGCGGTCGGGGCAAGTTTCATCTTCCGAGGGTCGGCAGAGCCGGTGAACGACTAGAAAGCTCATAGCGGGCTCCAGGGTTGAGTCCGGAGGTACGGAGGTTTGTTTCCTCTATCGCATTTGCCGCGTCTATCTGTACACTGTTGCAGCTATGTGCGTACACGTTGCAATTCCCGAGCCCACCAGTAGCGATCCATCCTACAATCAACGGTCGCTGCCAGCCTACCTTTCGGCCCTCCGCTCAGCCGGAGCGACACCGATCCTTGTTCCACTGCACGAGCCGCAGGATCGCGTGGCGCGGCTCCTTGCCGGTGTGCAGGGAATTCTGCTGCCGGGCAGCCGATTTGACGTAGACCCACAAAGATACGGCGAAGATCCGATTCCGGAGTGTGGCGAGGCCGACGCGGCCCGCACGGCAGTGGATGAAGTGCTGCTACAAGAAGCGTTTAGCCTGCACAAGCCCATCCTGGCGATCTGCCATGGCACGCAAAGCCTGAACGTGTGGCTGAACGGATCACTGGTGCAGGATCTGAAGACTGCCGTCGATCACCGGCCAGGCCGGGAGGTGGTTGAGGCGCATCCAGTGCGGATTGAGGCGGGATCGCGTCTGGCGGGTCTTGTCCCCTTGGATTATGCGGCTGAACCGCAGGTCAACTCCAGCCACCACCAGGCGATTCGAGTGGCGGGCGACAGTCTGCTGGTGAGCGCAGTTTCCCCGGCGGACGATGTGGTGGAGGCGGTCGAACTGGTTTCGCCAGAGCACTTCGTGGTGGGGGTGCAATGGCATCCCGAGCGGACTTACACACAGAGCGCCTTCTCCCGCGCGATCTTTGCCGCGTTTGTGCAGGCGGCGGTGGTGTGGCAGCCGCGGCCAATCGATGAGTCGGTTGCCCCGGCGTGAGCGAGGGAGCACATTCAGTGGGGGTTCGGCTCAACGCCCTTCTGTCGGAGGCTGGTCTTGAGCGGGTGGATTCTGTCCTGGCCGGGCGTTTCGAAGACTATCTTTCGCTATTTATTCGCTGGAATGCGCGCCTGAACCTGACGGCAATTCGGGACGAGGAGGGGATTATCTCCCGGCATTTTGTCGAATCGATCGCTTGCGCTCGCGCTTTGCCAAGCGGAATCGCCACGCTGCTGGATTTCGGATCGGGTGCGGGGTTTCCGGGAGTTCCGATTGCGCTTTTCCGGCCTGAGATCGCCGTGACACTGGCCGAGTCTCAGGGAAAGAAGGCGGCGTTTCTCTTGGAAGCGGTGCGTGTGCTGGGAGTTGGCGCCAAGGTACACTCGGGGCGGGCAGAGGCACTTCGTGCTGTCTTCGATTGCGTGACATTAAGGGCGGTCGACAAGATGGAGCAAGCCGTTCAAAAGGCGGCTCGGCTGAGTCGGCCCGGCGGCTGGCTGGCACTGATGACCACCGATGCCCAACTGGAGAGCCTGAAGGAAGCCGCTGGAGCGGAGTTTAGCTGGGCTGATCCGATTCGAATGGCGGATGGCCGGGAGCGGTTGATTGCGCTCGGCGAGCGAAGGATCAGTTTGCCAGCTTGATGAGAGCCAGCTTGCGAATTGCAGCGAGATCCTTCTGAGCCTTCACGATCAGTCGCAGACCAGTACCCTCAGCATAATGCGGCGCCTCGTCGAGAAGCTTGAGGGCGGTCTTGGGCAGGCCGCTCTGGCGGGCGGCGGCAACCGCCCCGTCGCCAAGGACAAAGGCGACGCGAAAGCAGCCATCGCAGGGACCAAGATAGACGATGGTTCGCTTTTTGAGTTTGAGACGAAGGCCCCAGCCATACTTGGGCGAGACCGACTGCCATTCCTGGCCTGTGACATCCTGCTCGGCGAGCCAGTCGAGCAACTGCTTCCACAACTCGGCGGTTTTGCCCAAGACAGCGGTTACTTCTTCATCTGAGGGCATCATAGCTTTTCCGATGAACGCGTTTGGATGATCCATCTTGCTCCTCGAATTTCAGGAAACAGTTTTGACGGTGAACGAGGGGAGAACCCGGCGCAAGATCGCAGCTTGCTCTGCCGGCTCGTAAAAAGGATGATTGCGGTAGACACTTGCGGCGGCTTGCATGTAGGCCTCGAGCTGCTCGGGAGCGCGCTGAGCTGCGATCTCACGGATATTGCGGACGTGGACCTGAGTGAATTCGAGTTTAGATGGGTCAACAAAGCCAGCCTGGATGAAGGCGCGGGTCTTGCGCGCGCATTTGCAGTCATTGGCCGGATAGACGAGACTACAGTTGTCGCGGAGGTATTCGCCGAGGTCGCGGCGCGCGCAGGAGAGGATCTGGCGGAAGTTTCCGGGAGAGACCTCAACAATCTCTGCGCCCACTTTATCGCTGACCTGGAAGATCTCGCCCAGGATGAAGACCAGGCGCTGGCGGCCGTCGAGGCAGAGCAAGGTTCCGATCATGCAGTTGTTCCCTGTCTCTTCAGTCAGTATCTCTATGGGGATGGGGACGGTGCGCGGGTCGGGTGGGTCGAGGTCGGGGATCCGGCGAAGCCCGGCGGAGGCCACGGCAAAGGAGCAGACGGCATCGGATGCGGCCCATTTGGATTTCTTGACGCTCAGCAGGTGGTTGACAGCAATGCGATAGAGCCAGGTGCGGAACTTCGCCTCGCCCCGAAAGCCATGGAGAGCCTTGATGGTTTTCAGCAGGATATCCTGTGTGGCGTCTTCGGCATCGTCGCGGCGGTGGAGCATGCGGAGCGAGAGGTTGAAGAGCCACGGGAGGTGGCGGGTGAGCAGGAGTTGGAGTTGGGCTTGTTCGCCGGCTCTGGCGCGGGTTGCAAGGTCTTCGTCGGGGTCTCCGGGAGAGTGATCGAGGAACGGGTTTGGAAGGATCGCTATTTTAGATTGCATAAAGGGCCTCCAATGGATAAGACAACCGGGAGTCGCGCCTGTGACAGTTGTTGAAGAATCTCGTCGAAAAATGTTGAAGAGATTGTAGATGCAAGAGGTAGGAATGTTCCACGTGAAACATTTTGGGAAGTGCGCCCGAACTGGGAATCGTTCCACGTGGAACAGGATCACTTTTGGTCTGAAACGGGCCTGGTGCCAGACTGGGACAAGTTGAACGATTGTCAAAATCTCTCTGGGATTCTGCGCTGAAACACGAAAGTTTTCCACCAATTGAGTCGATTCCAGCACCCTTGCCTTCCAGGGAAGCGAGAGCTTTGAAGCCCTTATCCTGCATGGGTTTGCCGCACTTTTATTTCTCTTGGCACAGGGGGCTTTCCACAGCTTGGCAAGGTTCTCCACAGTGCAAGCGGGTATCCTCAAATCGCACTTCCCTTTAGTCTGAAGTCCCATGGGCAAGATACTCGGCATTGTCAACCAAAAGGGCGGAGTTGGAAAAACCACCACAGCAATCAACCTGGCTGCCTGTCTCGCAATCGAGGGCCTGAGAGTCCTGCTGGTCGACTGCGACCCACAGGCGAATTGCTCTTCGGGCCTCGGTTTGCAGAGGGACGACAATCGGCGCTCGATCTATGACGTGCTGATGGGTGAATCCCCGGCAGAGCAGGTGATTCTGCCCACAGAGATCCCTCTGCTGTCTCTTTTGCCTGGCTCGAAGAACCTGACCGGGGCCAATATTGAGCTGGCTGCGGCCGAGGACCGTGCTCTTCGCCTGCGCCGGGCGCTGGAGCCGGTTCAGGGCAGCTACGATCTGATCGTTCTGGACTGCCCGCCGGCGCTGGATTTACTTACGCTGAACGTCCTTAGCGCGTCCGAGACGCTGATTGTGCCCATGCAGGCCGAGTATTTCGCGCTGGAGGGGATTTCTGAGCTGATCTCGACGCTCGAGCGGGTGCGGGCTGCCTTCAATCCCGCGCTCACCATCGAGGGCGTGCTGCTCACCATGTACGACGACCGCACCAATCTTGCCCAGCAGGTGACCGCGACCTTGCGCGAGTACTTCCGTGAGCGGCTCTTCCGCACGGTGATTCCGCGCAATGTGCGCCTCGCCGAGGCGCCCAGTCATGGGAAGCCGGTGGCCCTCTACGATGCACGTTCACGGGGAACCGAAGCCTATTTCGAGTTGGCTGGGGAGTTTCTGGCGCGGAACGGAATCGAGACTTCACGCAAGAAGGGACCGGTTGCCGCCGCACCAGAGGTCAAGGTTCAAGTCTTGCCGAAGTCCTGATGGCGAGTTTTCTTCAGGCCGCCATTGATTGTAGAAACTCGAAAAATGAGGTTTTAGAAGCTCCGGCCGTTTTTCGGAGACCGAGGATTGTGAACCATGACCATCGCTGCCACCGACATCAAACGCCGAGCCCTGGGTAAAGGCCTGGACTCGCTGCTGCCGCGCGTCCCATCCGCGCCAACTCCATCCGCCAAGGAGACAGAAGGGGGCAAGCCGCTGGAGATTCCCCTGGACCAGATTGATCGGAATCCCTTCCAGACACGGTCGCATATGAACGAGGAGCAGTTGGCCGAGCTGGCTGCCTCGATCACCGCGAATGGGGTGGTGCAAGCGGTGCTGGTGCGCCCGCTGGCCAACGGCCGCTTTCAACTCATTGCCGGCGAGCGCCGCTGGCGGGCCTCGGAGCTGGCCGGGAAGAAGACGATTCCGGCGATTCTGCGGCAGGTCTCCGACGAGCAGGCGATGGAGATCACTATCGTCGAGAATCTGCAGCGAGCCGACCTGAACCCAATGGAACAAGCGCGGGCCTTCGAGCGGCTTTCGCGGGAGTTCCACATGACGCAGGAGCAGATGGCCGTGCGGACCGGCAAGGATCGGGCTTCTGTGGCTAACTTCTTACGTTTGTTACGGTTACCTTCATCTGTGCAGACGCGCGTCGAGTTGGGAGAGCTGAGTTTTGGGCACGCGCGGACGCTGCTGGCCTTCGAGCATGCCGAGGAGATCGAGAAGGCGGCGAAGCGGGTATTCGATCTTTCACTTTCTGTTCGCCAAACGGAGACTTATGTACAGGGTCTCTTGCATCCTGAGCGGGCCGCGAAGAAGGAGGCCAAACCTGAGCCGCCTGTAGACCCGAATATTCGCGAGGTCCAGGAGCGGTTGCAGCGGGCGCTTGGGCTTAAAGTTCACATCGAAGACCACGCCGGGCGGGGCAAAGTGATTATCGAATATGCACGGCTGGAAGATTTCGATGCGCTGCTGGAGACGCTGGCGGGGGAGTGAGGCGGTGGATTGGGGAACAAACGAATCCGCCGTTCGTTCATTTGAGTTAGGAAAACGATGGTATGGACTTGTTAGAGCCTCAAGACTCCGAAACGAGGGGCGGGAGACTTTCTGAGCAAAATGCAGCGAGTTAGCTCCCGCTGCGCGGGATTGGCAAGTTAGCAAGTTCGCGAGGACATCGGGCCGTTTGAGACTGAAGGCTTTGTGGCTGGCTACGACGGCGCGCAACGAATTGGTTCTTGTTTCTTGAAAATATAAGTTGGCATTCACACTAACTAACTCTTTCCTGCGCCTAACTCCACGAGTCCAATGTTACAAATTTGTTAGTCGGCTTGAAGTGAGTTATCAGTTGTTCGGCAGCGGTTATTGAGGGGGCGCGGTTGGCGGTGGGGGTTTGGTGGCCGCCGTCGTGAAGGACGATGTTGGCGGCTTGGCCTCGGCGGGCTAACTTGTCGATGGTGCGGGTGAGACGGCTGACAATTGCTTCGGCTGAGGGGTTCTTCCAGTCGGAGGTCATGGCGTTCCAAAGGACTGGGAGCATACCGAGACGCCTTGCGGCACGCAGCACTTCAGGACGGCGCGCGCCGAAGGGCGGGCGGAAGAAGCGGACCGGAGAGCCTGTGATTTGTTCGATGGTCTGGCTGGTGCGGGAGAGCTCTTGCGAAATGCGGCTGGCCGGAGTGAGCGCCAGGTTGGGGTGGCTCCAGGAGTGGTTGCCGATGAGGTTTCCGGCGGCTACGATCTGGCGCACGAGTGCGGGCTCGGCCTGGGCGCGGCTGCCCAGCAGAAAAAAAGTCGCGCGCACGTCGTGGCTGGCCAGGATCTCCAGAAGTCCAGGCGTCCAGGCGGGGTTCGGGCCGTCGTCGAAGGTAAGCGCGATCTCGCCGGGGCGCGGCGGGGCGATGAGCGTAGAACCGAAGAGCTGCGAGGCTGGCCATAGGGCCGCATAGGCGCAGCCGCCCGCAGCGAGGCCGAGACCGGCCGTGCTGCCGAGTCCGACGGAGAATCCTGTGGCCAGGGGTGAAAGCATCGTGTCATTCAGTGTGGCTCGCCCAGGGGGTGATGGGCAAGTTGGCATGCGATTCATATTGCAAAAGAGCCGGGTTGCAAAAGAGCCACAAAGATGAGGCCGAGTGTCCGAGCAGCTTGTTGATTGAAGAAGAACGAGTGAAGCGGCGAGTCAGGGCAGCTTCCTTGTTAGTGCGGCGTGGACCGGGTAGGCCCACGCGACAGCCGGCCTGGAGGCCAGCGCCACCTTTGCTTACAGCGCCCGGCAGCCTTGAGCAAAAACATCCACTCTATTCCAACAGGGAAAGATGAATATCAAGCTAGCTAAGGGGAAGGCTCATCCCAGGCCGAAAGTGGTGGCACAGAACGAATAGAATCCCTCAGGGGCTAAAGCCCACGTCCTTTTTGTGGCGTTTATGGCACGACTGAAGTCGTGCCCTGACACAGAACCTGCGATGCCCATCGTTTTTTGGAGAGCCGCCGGAACGGGCTTGATATTCATTCAGGGAAAATGCTCTGGCTTCGCTTCGCGAAGATAGTGGGTTAGCGAGTTGGCGGATTTGCGCGGTGAGCTTGGGTGGCGTGCGATTTGAGTGCGGGGGTAAGTCGCGTCGGTCTGCGATGGATTTGGGATGGTCGCGTTGCGTTGGGAGCCGGCTTGGGGCGTATACTCTGGTTGTTCGGGCTGCATCCTGAGTCGACGGAGCAGCACTGGAGGTCGCAATGAGTGTTACCAACTTTCCGGGGGGATCGAATCCCACGCCGCCGGGCACTCCCATCACAATTGTTCCTACCTCAAAAGTCACGATGCCAGCGCTTGGCGAGATGAAGCGGCAGGGCAAGCCGATCTGCGCGTTGACTGCCTACGACTATTCGACCTCGCGGCTGGCGGACGAGGCGGGCGTCGATCTGATTCTGGTGGGCGACTCGCTGGCCATGGTGGTGTTGGGGCATGAAAACACGCTTGCCGTTACCGTGGACGAGATGCTGCACCATACGCGGGCAGTCCGGCGGGCAGTGCGGCGCGCGTTGCTTGTGGCCGATATGCCGTTTGGCAGCTATCACGGCACGGTGGCGGAGGGAGTTGCCAACGCAGTCCGGTTTGTGAAGGAGGCGGGCGCCGAGGCGGTGAAGATCGAAGGGCCGCGGGTTGAACTGGTCCGCGCGATGAGCGAGGCGGAGATCCCTGTCGTGGGGCATCTGGGACTGACGCCGCAGAGCATTCACCGCATGGGGGGATACCGTGTGCAGGGCCGTAGCGCAGACGCTGCCCTGGAGCTGAAGGCAGATGCCCACGCGCTGGCCCAGGCTGGAGCCGGCGCGCTGGTGCTGGAAGGGGTCCCGCGCGAGGTGGCTGCGGCGATTACTGCCGAGTTGCCAATTCCTACGATTGGAATTGGGGCGGGGCCGGATTGCGATGGGCAGATCCTGGTCTTCCACGATATGGTGGGCCTGACCTTTGCGCCTGCCGCGAAGTTTGTGCGCCGCTATGCGGATGCAGGGGCGCTGATTCGAACAGCGATTGAGCAATATCGAGACGACGTGGAGCACCGCGCATTTCCTTCTGACGAGGAGAGCTATCACCTGCCGGAGGCGGCGCGGCGGGCTCTGGAAGCAACGGTAAAGACCGGGACGCTGAGAAAGGTCTGATGGAGACACTGCGCACCGTTGCTGAACTGCGCCAGTGGGCGCGCGAAAGCCGCTTCAACCGGAAAACAATCGGCCTGGTGCCCACGATGGGCGCGCTCCATGCGGGCCACGCTTCGCTGATTCGGGCTGCGGTGACCGAGTGTGGGTCGGTGGCCGTGAGCATCTTCGTGAACCCCACGCAATTCGGACCCAACGAGGACTATGGACGCTATCCGCGCAGCTTCGAGGCGGATTGTGCGCTGGCCAAGGCGGAAGGCGCAACCGTGATCTTCGCACCGGCGGTGGAGGAGCTTTACCCTGCCGGGGCGGCGACGTTCGTTGAGGTCGGAGAGGTCGGAGGGCTGAGCCAGCGACTGGACGGCGCGTCGCGGCCTGGGCACTTTCGCGGAGTGGCCACGGTTGTGGCCAAGCTGATGATTGCTACGGAAGCGGATCGGGCTTTTTTCGGGCAGAAGGACGCGGCTCAGGTCGCGGTGCTTCGCCGCATGGTGACGGATCTGCGGCTGCCCGCTGAGATTGTGGTTTGCCCCATCGTTCGCGAAGTGGACGGGCTGGCGCTGAGTTCGCGCAACATCTATCTCAGCGCGGAGGAAAGAAGCCAGGCGCTGGTGCTGAGCCGGGTCGTCTGGTTGGTGGAGGCGTTGGCAGCCGGTGGAGAACGCCGTGCCGGCGAGTTGATTGATGCTGCGCGGCGAGCCTTTGCGAGTGAACCAGGCGTGCGCGTGGATTACATCGAACTTGTGGACTGGGCGACGCTGGAGCCTAAGGAAACGGCTGTGCCAGGGAGTCTGTTTGCTGTCGCGGCGTGGGTGGGAGCTACGCGGCTGATCGATAATACGGTGATCGCTTGAAGCTGGCGGAAGGCATCCTTCCGGGGCTGAAGCCCACGTCGATTCTGTTGGCTTTATGCGGGGGTTGAAACCCCCGCCTCCCTCCGCATCGAGTCTTTCCGCAAGATGTAAGGCCCAACTTCATTTTGCTCCGCTAGCGGCACGACTGAACAGGCTGCGGAAAAAGGCCTGATCAAAGGCGAAACCCACGAAAGGCATCGCTCAGGGGCTAAAGCCCAGCTCGTTTTTTGCCGTTTACAGCACGACTAAAGTCGTGCCCTTTCAAAACATAAACGACCATCTTTGTGGCAGACTGCACTCGTCTCGAGTGGCCTGAGTGGGGCGCCGCGTTCCGTGTTCTCGCGCGCACGATCAAGCCATCAGCGACAACCCAGCCCAGGCTATTATTCTGAAATGTGACTACAACTCCAAACTCTCTCCCCAAAACGCCGCTTCGAAAGAGTTTCTTCCGATCCTTTGTTCGATGGCTGGTCATCGCTGTTGTGCTTCTTTGGTCGGTTGCCGCGCTGACGATTGTGGCCGCGCGGTGGATCGACCCACCGACCACCGCGGTGCACATCCAGCGCCGCTTGCAGGCCTGGATACACCATACGCCGTATCACGAACGCTACGATTTCATACCGCTCAGCCAAATCTCACCAGATTTCCAGCACGCTGTGATCGCCGCGGAGGACGCGCGCTTTTACCAGCACCATGGGTTCGATTGGCACGCGATCCAAATCGATGCCGAAGAAGATTTGGAAGGCGATCGCACGCGCGGCGCTTCCACGATTACGCAGCAACTCGTTAAGAACCTATTCTTCGGAACGGGCCGCTCGATTGTCCGCAAGGGTGCTGAAGCTACATTGGTGCCGGTGGCGGAATTCGTCCTTGGCAAGCGGCGCATTCTGGAGATCTACCTCAACGTGGTTGAGTGGGGCCCTGGCATTTATGGTGCAGAGCCGGCATGCCGCTACTACGACAGGACCGCGGCCCGGAGTATTGGCCGGGAACATGCGGCACGGCTGGCCGCGATTTTGCCCGCTCCTCTGAAGCGAAGACCGGAGCGCATGAATAACTACAGCGCGGTCATCCTCAGGCGGATGAGCCAGATGGGCTGGTGATTGCGAGCGGCATTTTGCCAATTCCGCACCCAGGACTAATCTGTTGTTGGGTTCTGCCTGGAGGCCATGCCGAACGAGGACCTTTTGAGTATGCGGTCAGTGCGATTCAGGAGATGACTCATGCCGGAGTTGCCGGACATCGCCGCTTACATCACGGCGCTTGAGGCGCGCATCCTCGGGCAGCCGCTGGAGCAAGTGCGGCTGGGTAGCGTCTTCTTGCTACGAACGGTGGAGCCGCCGATTGCCAGCGTCGAGGGGTGCACGGTGCGGGAGATTCGGCGCATCGGCAAACGGATCGCCATCGGCGTGGACGGCGATGTTTGGTTGGTGCTGCACTTGATGATTGCCGGGCGGTTGCATTGGCGGCCTCGGCAGGCGAAGCTGGCCGGGCGGAACGCGCTTGCGGCCTTTGATTTTGCCTCCGGATCGCTCCTGTTGACCGAGGCTGGCAGCAAGCGGCGGGCATCGCTGCATGTTCTGGCCGGCGAAGAGGCGTTGCGGGCCATCGATCCTGGCGGGGTGGAGATTTTCTCGACGGATCTGGAGGGATTTCGCGCTGCGCTGACGGCGGAAAATCGAACACTGAAGCGGGCGCTGACCGATCCTCGGGTGATCAGCGGCGTGGGCAATGCCTACTCCGATGAGATTTTGCACGCGGCCCAGCTTTCGCCGATCGCTCTGACCCACAAGCTGAAGGTGGAGGAGTGGGAGCGGCTCTTCGCGGCTTCGCGGTCTACGCTAACGCTGTGGATCGACAGGCTGCGAGGAGAGGCTGAGAAGGCCTTCCCGGAGAAGGTGACAGCTTTTCGGCCGGAGATGGCTGTCCATGGGAGATTCGCGCAGCCGTGCCCGCGCTGCGGCGAGAAGGTGCAGCGCATCCGCTACGCTGACAACGAGACCAACTATTGCGCACGCTGCCAGACGGGCGGCAAGGTGCTTGCTGATCGAGGGCTATCCAGGCTTCTGGGCGGTGACTGGCCGCGGACGCTGGAAGAGTTGGAAGGGCTGAAGCGGCGGTAGAAGGCAAGGGTCGCTGTCAGCAATTCCGCTTGACATCAGCTTGACGGCTGCGGCACAGTCAACAAACCGACTCCTCCTGGGTCGGAGTTCGGTTTCCGTCCATGTTTTGTTGGATTCTCCACCCACTCGAGACGAAAATCTTCCCTTTTGCGAGGTTTCTCGAATGCACCATCTTCACTTCAATCATCTTGCTGTTCTCGTTGCGGCGTTGATTCAGTTTTTTCTGGGGGCGCTTTGGTATTCGCTGTTTTTTGCCAAGCCGTGGATGGCTCTGACCGGCCACACGAAAGGTGAAAAGCCCAAGGGCATCGTGGTTGCGATGCTGTCGTCGTTGATCGGGTCGCTGATTCTCTCGTTTATGCTGGCGCATGTGGTGATTTGGTCAGGCGCGGCGACAGTCGGCCGGGGCGTGTTTGTGGGGTTCATCTGCTGGCTGGGCTTCATCACCGTTCCGCTGTTTTCTGAGACGATCTATGAGAAGCGACCGTACGGGCTGTTGGCCATCAACAGCGGTTATTGGCTGGCGGTGCTGATCATCTCGGGAGGGCTGCTGGCGGTTTGGCGTTGATATTCGGCACAGTCTCCAGGGGTGTTGGAGCTAAAATCGACGCATGAGCAAAGTAGCGATCGCAACCGACAAAGCACCCGCGGCCATTGGGCCCTATTCGCAGGGCGTGCGGGTGGGAAACCTCATCTTTACCGCTGGCCAGATTGGTGTGGACCCGGCGACCCAACAGGTGGTTGGCGGCGGGATCACTGAGCAGACCACTCGTGTGCTGGAAAACCTGTTGGCGATTCTCGCGGAAGCTGGATCGAGTTTCTCCCAGGTGGTCAAGACGACCGTTTTCTTGAAGGATATGAATGACTTTGCGGCCATGAATGCGGTCTACGGCGCCTACTTCGGGCAGGTGGGTGGTCCGTTGCCGGCGCGCACCACTGTCGAGGTCGCCCAGCTTCCCAAGGATGTGCTGGTCGAGATCGAACTGGTGGCAGAGGTCTGAAGAGATGCCGTTCGCAGCCTTGACCCGACTGGGCGCATCCAATTGGAGTGGAAGAAGCCCAGGAGGCCGCGATGAGCGAATTGCCGGAGAAGATTGAGCGCACCGAGGCCGAGTGGCGCTCGCTGCTTACACCGGAACAGTACATGATTCTGCGCGAAAAGGCCACGGAGCGCGCATTCACCGGCGCGCTGAGCCAGAACCACGAGACGGGAAACTACCACTGTGCAGGCTGCGGGGCGCTGCTGTTTGAGAGCGGGGCGAAGTTCGACTCCGGCTGCGGCTGGCCCAGTTTCATGCTGGCGGCCGACTCGAAGGCCGTGGCGGAGCACGAAGACATGAGCTTCGGAATGCGCCGCGTGGAAGTGACATGCGCCCGCTGCGGCGGCCACCTGGGGCACGTTTTTCCCGACGGACCGCGGCCGACGGGGCTGCGCTACTGCATCAACTCGGGCTCGGTCACCTTCGAGCGGGCGAAGTAGGGCGGTTGCGGCCGCGATTATACTTTCCAGAACAATGTTGTTTGAGGGTTGAGGTTTCGCAGACTTGGCGGAATGAAACTGTGCCAGATTTGGGGCGGCCGCACCTGATAAGAAACAAATTTGCAATTCGTTGAAAATAAGCGCGGTGCGTGGGTCAGGAGACCCACGCTACAGCCAGCCAGGAGGCCGGCGCTACAGTTTCATGCACTGTGGGTCGGCAAAGCCGGTGGACGGCTGATAAGAGACAGATTCTGGCTGTTCTGCAAGTTGAGCAACCTAATGGAAGAGGGAGGCGAAGAATCTTCAGTCAAAAGCAGCGAGTTAGCCCCCGCTCCGCGGGGTTGGCGAGTTAGCAAGTTGGCGGATGGTAGCGGTTGGGGCAAGTTTCATCCCCTGGGGGCCGGCGAAGCCGGTGGGCGACTGACACCCCGCGAATGATCGCGAGGACCAGTGGCTAGAGCGGGAAGAGAGTATCTGAAGTCGAGGGCATGGTGGCGAGGCGAGAACGGCGACGGGGCGGTTGGGGATCCGGGGAGGCCAGGAGGCTGGCAATCTCACGAAGTTCGGTGCGGGCATTGGCGATGGTGGAGGCCATGTCCTCAAATGCCCGGCTCGCGGGGGTTTGATTGGAGTCGAGGGCCAGAAGCGGAGACCGGGACGCGGAATCCGGCTGAGGCTCGGGCTGCGGAACCGGCTGAGGGATTGCGCGGGGAGCTTGAGATTGCTGCAGGGCCTGACGGGCGCCAGCGAGGGTATAGCCCTCGATGTGGACCAGATTCTTGATTCTCAGGGCCAGCTCGACGTCACGGCGACGGTAGAGCCGCTGGCCGGTCCCACTCTTGTTGGGCTTGAGCTGGGGGAACTGGGTCTCCCAAAAGCGTAGGACATAGGTCTCGATAGAGCAGATGCGGGCGACATCGCCAATCTTGAAGTAGAGGCGGTCGGGGATCGCGGGCGTGTCGAGGGCACGATTTTTGGGTAGTTGCAAGGCCATGGGAAAGCGAGAAGGATGCCGCACGCTGGCGGGGAGCCATCTCTAGAGGGATTATAGGCCACAGTTTGCACCGTTTGTGAAGCAAAATTGGTGAATGCGGTCAGGCGATGTTGGAAAGTGCGGCGGGGATTCGTGGTTTCCCACCCATTCGCCAGACCACCCCACGGACGAAGGCCTGCCCGCGGGGACCCCGGCAAGGCGAATGGATGGGGCGCAGAGCAGCTGTCTCAGAATCCCACTCTAGCCTCAAAACAACGGTGCGGCGAGGGTGGGGCGTCTCGGCGCTTTGAGGAACTATTGTTTCTTGAGGACGGCTGCGTTCTTTTCGTCGGAGAGGATGGCAGACTCGAAGCGGCGGAAATCGGCGGCTTTTGCGGGTGGAATCTCGACCTGGCGGACCACATATTCGCGTTCGTAGTGGAGGAGATCGCCTTTGGTCAAGACTTTGGAGTGATAACTCGCGAAGTCGAGGTCGAGGTCGACTGGGTCTGGAGTTTCATCGACGACGTAGCCGGGTGGGATGACGATGTCGAAACTGTCGCGCCAGCGGCCTGTGGCCTCGAGGTCGATGGGATAGATGCGGGGCTTGTCGTCGAAGGGCCTGGCATAGGAGCCGACGACGCGGGGACGCACGAGCAGTAGCGAACCTGCCTGATGGGAGTATTGGCGGGCGGAGACTTTGTAATGAAGTTCAATGGGCTTATCGAGCTCGGATGGTTCAAAGAATTCAAACGAATCGAGCGTGACACCTGGAAGGCTTTCGGCGATCCTCCTCTCCATATATTCGCGCCGTTCTTTCTCATCTCTGTTCTTGATCATGTAGCGAACTTCAGCGCCAGCTGATCCGGACTGAGAGGTGTCCACGGAGCCTGTCAGCATGCCCTCGGCCGTAAGCGTGAAAGCTCCTTTGCTGTCTTTGGTGCTTGCCTCCGGGTCGAGCACCGGAAGGGCAATGATCTGGCTCGCCGTGCCGGCAGCCAGGGTTCCATAACTTCCTTGCTCGTAATAGGGAAGATTGCCGACCGGCGTGCGTTGATTTGTGGGATCGAAGATGAGGTAGCGCTTGCCGTCTTTGGCCTTGACGACGGCCTTGAGACGCGGATCCTGCACGTCGGCGGGAATCTCAATGGCGGTGATCATGTGGTTGCCCAACAGGGACGGCATATCGGGATCGACGACATCCCGGTGATCGTCGACGGGCATATAGAAGGCATGAATGCCGGCGACCTGGAGCATAGAGATGAGAATTGTGGTCTTGTCTTTGCAGTCGCCGTAGCGATTGCGGAAGATGTCGGCCGCATGGTTTGCCTGCAAGCCGCTGATGCCGCGCATGACGATGAAGTAGCGGATGTTCATTTGAATGTATTCGGTGATGCGGCTGAGTTTGGTGTAGAAGTCGGGCGCGCCTGCGATGAGGCTCTCGGTTTGGGCGGTGATCTCAGGCGAGGGATCGGGGCGGTTTGCTTCGAGAGTGGTCACCCACTGCCCAATGGCACGCCATTGGTTGTCTTTGCCTTCGACGGCGGCATCGCCCCACTGGACGGACATACGGGCCGCAAGGGCTTCCCAGTCCGGAGGGGATTTTACCTCGCGCAGATCGAGCGCGCGCAGGTCTTTCAGTTCCCAGCGCCAATGGTTTGGCGCGATCTCGACAGGCTTGACCGGCTGGAATCTGTGCCAGGCTTCGGAGTGGGCGCGGCCTGGGGGCAGATCGATCTCGAGAGCCTGGAAGACTACAGGGATTTCATTCTGGATGAAGAGTCCGGCCTCTTGCTGATAGGGAGCCATCAACTCCTCAGACTCGCAGATGATGGTTGCACCGACATCGGCGGCAGGGGGACGAACGACGCGAGTTTTGCTGGTGGACAGCATAACGCTATCGCCGAGGTCTCCCACATCGGCGAAGTCCGTGTCCTGAGCGGGGTATTGCTTTTCGTCGGCGCCGATGGTCCAGACGCGGAAGTAATTGATCTTTTCGTCTACATCGTATCTGACATCGCACCCTATATCGTGGCGCCCCTGCGGTTTGAGAATGCGTGCGGCATAGCGGTGGCGCTCGGTGGAACGGCCCTGAGCGTCCACGGATTCGAGGCGCTCATTCAATAGGATGACGGCGGCGGCATCTTTGGCATAATCGGGCGTTTTGGTCTTGGCAGCTTCAAGGCCCCAGTCGGGGATGGGCTTGCTCTTGTCAAACCAACTGGCGAGGGCAGAATTGGCGGCCAAGAGAGAGAGCGCGACCGGGAAGACAAGCAAGCGGAATGATTTGGATGAGAGCGGACGAGCCATGATCAGTTTCCTTTCGCAACGGGCGCGCGGGTGAGAACGAGTTGCTGTTGATCGGCAGAGGCAACTTTCAGGTAGAAGTCGTGGAGGTTGGGGTATTCCTTGGGATCGAGGAGGGTGAAGTTGTAGGCGAGGGTGCGGGACACAGTGGCGGAGCCATCCTCTTCGGTGGAGTGAATCTTGAACTGGGCGTGATCAGGCCAGGAGTAATTAACATCTTGCGGCATGCTTTCGATATTGAAGGCGGGCGGCAAGTGGTAAGTTACCTGATCCTGGTCGGACTCGGGGAAGTGGACGTCGATGGGGATGGTGCGCTTTTCCTGAGCAACAAAGGGGTGCTTGGCGCGGGACTCGAAAAAGAGGCCGGGGAGAAACAGGCGCTTGCCGGTTGCGGAGACGATGTTGCCGGTAACTTTGACGATGGCGACAAGGACGGAGTTGTAATCTTCCAAACCGAGAAAATGATCGAAATCGGCTTGCACGCTTTCGGGGAGTTGACCGCTCATTGACTCATTGAATTGCTTCTTCACCTCATCCTCGTCGCTTTCAAGCGCGAGTTGCCGCCAATGGAGCGCGCTCGGTCCGGTCATTACGAAGCGGACGGATCCCTTTACGTTGCCTTCCTTATCGATATAGAGGTCTGCCAGACGTTGCACGGTCGATCCCTTGTAGGTGAGGCCGGGAGTTGTGGCGATCTCGGCACTATTGTCCCTGAGCTGGAAGCCGGTTGCCAAGGTGTGTTTCCAATGTAACGAACCAAAGGGACACATCTTCTGGCCGGGGTCAAGGTAGACCTTCTTGCCACCCAGCTCAACCATTACCAAGTCATCGTCGAACTGGGAATCGGAGAGATAGCTCATATCAAATGCGGCACGGTCGCGGTTGACGACAAAGGCCGGCCAGACCTTGAGTCCAGCGGAGCGGGCCAGGGCGGCGAAGAGAAGTGCGATATCGTTGGCCGATCCGCTCTGCTGCTCCCAGACATCCTCCGCTTTCTTGATGTCTTTGAGCTTTTCTTTCTTGCGCTCAGCTTCAGACTTTGTGCGGCTGAAACTTGTGTTATCGAGCTTTTGGACGGCGACATAGATTTTGGCCGCCTTTTGCTCGTCGGTGTCGCCGGGCGCCACGATCTCGGAAACTGCCTTGGTGAGCGAGTCGGTCGGTTTGGTGAAATCTCCGATCCAAGCGGCCCAGTGAATGCGAGTCTTCTGCCAAAAGTCATCAGCGCCTAGAGTATTAGAGAAAAACTCCACATGCCACCTGAGGGTGTTCAGGGGCGGCATCCAATCGTCGTTGGGCTCCGGCGGGGCATCAGTGATGTCAAGGGTGAAGGTGTCTTTCTTTTTCTGGACCGCATTATTTTCGGAGCCTAAGTAGACCGCATACATCATGCTCCAGTACTCGCCGGGGCGGAAGGAGTAGTGTGCCTTGTGGATGAAATAGGACCCCTGTATCTGCCATGTCGGCAGGTAGCTCCACCTATCATCGCGCCGGAGTTTCATGCGGTATTCGAGGATGCTGCCGACCTCGACGCTGGGCAAGGTGAATACGACACTATTCAGCTGCAAGCCTTTGGTTTTGAAGTCGACCAAATCGGAGGGCGTGGCGGTCAATGGAATGACGGTTCCATCGGCGTGGATGGTACGGCCCTCGATTTGGCCAACCTTGTCGACGCCGTGCTCGTAGGGAATGCTGACCGTGGCCAGTTCCTTGCCTTTCTCGGTGAGCACCTTGATGCGGTCGTAAACGATGTGGGAATGATTGGAGTTATCGGTGGAGTCCTCGTGGTAAAGGTAGACAGCAGACGCGCCTGGGGCTTTGGGGTCGGCGGTCATTTTGAGCTCTTCTTGGGTTGGCTCTTGAAATTGAGCGATGAGCAGGGCTGGCGAGGTCAAGGTGAGGATCAAGAGCGCCACGCAGAGCCACGGGCGAGACGGCACGATGCCGTCGTTGGCCGATGCGGGAAGGTTGTGGCGCGCGGGGGAGAACATCAGTTACCTTTCGGGGTTGCGGATATGGACAACACCAATTGTCCCTGATCGGCGGCGGCGACTTTCTGGTAGAAGCCGCGAAGATCCTGGTACTCCTCGGGTTTGGCGAAGGTGAAGGCGCGGGCCAAAGTGCGGACGATGGTGACTTTGTCGGGGGCAGGGACGGTTTTATTGATAAGAACCGCATGATCGGGCCAGGATACCTTAGCGTCTTGCGGCGCGCCCTCCACCGAAAAACCGGCAGGAAGATGGTAGGTGACCTGGTCGATCATCGATTCGGCATAGTGCATGTCGACAGGCTGCGTCCTCTTTTCCTGGGCGACAAAGGGATGATCGGCGCGGGTTTGGAAGAAGAAGGCGGGTAGCACGAGGCGCCTGGAGGTAGCGACCCCGAGGCTTCCGCGAATATTCACGATCGCCAAAAGGTTGACATTGGGGTCATCGAGGCCGAGGAAGTGATCGAGATGAGCCTCGACGGCTTCGGGAACCTGGGATTCGAGGGAGCGATCGAACTGCTTCTTGACCTCGTCTAGGTCATTTCGCAAAGCGGCTTGCCGCCAGCTAAGGGCTCCCTGGCCGGTCATCACGAAGCGGAGAACGCCGGTGATCGAGCCCTGCGCACCGAGGGTGATTTCGCCAGTGCGGAGGGTTTTATTGTCGGGATAGGATTGCTCCGGCGTGGTGACCATGTTCTTGTCCCCTGCGCCCTGTCGGATGCCGGAGGCCATCGAGTGCCTCCAGCTCAGAGTTTGGAAGGGGCACATCTTTTCGCCGGGATCGAGTCCGATCTGTTTGCCGCCGGTATCGAGGAGGACGATGGTATCGTCGAGCTGGCTCAAGGTGAGGTAGGAAGGATCGAAGATACCTTGCTCGCGGTTGACGACCTTCAAAGCGTAAGCGTGGAGGCCGGCAGCGTGCAGCATCGCAAGATAGAGCTGTGCGATGTCTTCACTTGAGCCGCTCTTTTGGGCCCAGGTGTCTTCAGCGTGCTTTGCGGCCTTCAATTTAAGCTGCTTGCGCTCGGAGTCGCTTTTGGTGCGGGAATAGTCGGTGTTATCGAGAGCCTGCACTGCGTTATAGAGTTTCTTTGCCTTGTCCATTTCGCTGTCGCCGGAAGCAACCAGACCGGCAACGGCTTCTTTAATGGATCTTGAAGACTCGGCAAAGTGATCGACGTCCTTAGACCAGAGCTTTGAGTCGGTGACCCAAAAATCGGCCGCACTGCCGGCGGGCTTGTAATAGAAGTTCACTCGATATAGAACACTCCTGGTGGGCGGCATCCATTCCTCATTGGGAGCGGGAGGAACGTCGGTGACGTCCACGGTGAAACGCCCGTATGCGTCGGTTTTCACTGTCAAATCCTGGGGCAATTTATACACCCAAACGAGAGAGTTGAGCGCTCGTTCATGTTCGTCAACCAGATACCTGCCGGTCTGATTTTGGACGCCCGACAGGAATGCCTTGAAAGGCGTGAATAGGTAATGCGCTTTGTGGATGAAATAGGGTTGTTGAATCTGCCAGTGCGGAGAGGTATATAAATTGTCATCCAATTGGAACTGATAGCTGTATTCCAGGATGCTGCCAATCTCGACACTGGGCAGGGTGAAGACTTTGCGATTGACCTCGGTTGAATCGCCGCTTCGGCTTGTCGTCTTGAACATCAGCAAATCCTGCGGCTTGCCTTCGAGCGGAATGATAGTTCCGTCGGCGTGGATGGTGCGGCCCTTGATATCGATAATTTTGGATTCGCCATGGATGTAGGGCGGAATCTCCACGGTCGCCAGTTCCTTTCCCTTCTCGGTGAGAATCTTGATGCGGGCGAAAAAAGTCTGATAGTGGAGATGGTCGTCGGCAACTTCTTCGATGTTGAGGTAGACGGCGGCGGCACCAGGGGCTTTGGGGTCGGCGGTCATCTTGAGTTCTTCTTGGGTTGGCTCCTGGAATTGAGCGATGAGCAGGGCTGGCGAGGCTAAGGTGAGGAACAAGAGCGCCAAGCGGAGCCATGGGCGAGGCGGCAGAAGGCCGCCGCTGGCCGATGTGGAACGAGTGAAGGGTGCGAGGGAGATCATTGGTTGCCTTTCGGGGTTGCGGACGCGGCCAGGACCAATTGTCCCTGATCGGCGGCGGCGACTTTCTGGTAGAAGCCGCGAAGATCCTGGTACTCCTTCTGCGAGGCGAAGGTGAAGCCGCGGGCCATTTTGCGGGCAATGATGATGTGATCGGACGAGACGACTGACCTGGTGACGCAAATGGCGTGATCGGGCCAGGAGATGGTTGCGTCCTGCGGCGCGCCTTCAACGGTGAGACCAAGGGGCAAGTGATAGGTGATCTGGTCGCCGACGATTTCTCCATAGTGCATGTCCACAGGCTCGAGCCGCTTCTCCTGATCGACGAAGGGATGGCTGCCGCGGGTCTCAAAGAAGAAGCCGGGGAGCAGGAGACGCTTGGAGGTCGCCGTACCCAGCGAGCCCTGGATATTGACGACTGCCACCAGGTTCGAGTCGGGGTCGTCGAGGGCGGTGAAACGATCGATGTGCGCCTCAATTCCTTGCGGGACGGTCGTCTCGAGCCAGTGGTCGAATTGCTTCTTTACTTCGTCTTCATCGTTTCTGAGCGCGATTTGACGCCAGTGAAGAGCCGCCTGTCCGGTAAAGGAAAAGCGCAGTGATCCCGTCGCATTTCCCTTTGCGTTCAGAGTGATATCTCCGGTACGGGAGAGTTTATTGTCCGCGGCCGCCTGTCCTGGGGAGGTCTTCGCGTCTTTTCCGTCGCTGCCTTGAAGGAAGCCGGCGGCGTTGGAGTGGCGCCAGCTTACCGTCTGGAAGGGGCACATCTTCTCTCCGGGATCCAGGGTGATTTCCTTTCCGGCGATGTTCAGGACAACGATGGTGTCGTCGAGTTGATTGACATGCAGATAGGCACGGTCAAAGATGCCACGTTGGCGATCCACGACTTTCATGGCATTTGCGGAGAGACCCGCGGCACGGAGCATGGCCAGATAGAGCAGAGCGATGTCCTCGCTGGAGCCGCTCTTCTGCGTCCAGGTGTCTTCGGCGCGCTTGATGGTCTTCAGCTTCAACTGCTTGAGTTCGGATTCACTCTTCTTGCGGGAGTAGTCGGTGTTATCGAGTGCTTGCACGGCTTTGTAGAGCTTCTTGGCCTTGTCGAGGACACTGTCGCCGGGGGCAATGAGTCCATCGACGGCATCCTTGATGGCTTTGGAGGGTTCGGCGAAGTGATCCACATCCTTCGACCAGCGCTTGAATTCGTCAGTCCAGAAGTTGGCGACATTCGGATTGTTCCTGTAGTAGAAGAGGACCCTATAGCGGAAGTTCCGGACCGGTGGCATCCACTCCTCATTGGGCGTTGGCGGAACGTCACTGAGATCGACCGTGAAGCGGCCCGCAGTGTCTCTCTTCACTTCCACGCCGGGAGGAAGCGTGGGCCACCAGATGAGGCTGTCGGCCCTTTCTCCGTGTTCGTCGAGCACATACCAGCCACCTGCAACCCCCCGGCTATTCAAAAAGGCCGGCATGGGGGTGAAGGCAAAGTGCGCCTTGTGAATAAAATACGGTCTCTGAATTTCCCAGTTGGGACTCGATACGACGTGCTCGTCATAGCGCACCTCAAAGTAATACTCGAGGATGCTGCCCACTTCAACACCGGGGAGCGTGAAGACTTTGACTTCGGACTGTTCCTCATAACCTTCTTTGGATCTGCTTCTTGACTTCAACAGGTCTTCTGGCTTGCCGGTCAGGGGAATCACCGTTCCATCGGGCTGAATGGTGCGAGCCTGGATGTTGACGACTTTGTATTCACCGTGCCAATTGGGGAGTTCGATGGTGGCCAAGGGGATTTCGACGGTAGCCAGCTCTTTGCCCTTTTCCTGGAGAACCTTAATACGCCTATAGATACTCTTGTAACGGAGTTCATCGTTGTTGGCTTCTTCGATGTTGAGGTAGACGGCGGCGGCTCCGGGGGCCTTGGGGTCGGCGGTCATCTTGAGCTCTTCTGGGGTTGGATCGTGGAATTGCGCGCGAAGAAGTGCTGGGGATGCGATGGCGATGAGGAGTGCTACTGTGCGGATGAAGAGGGAAATTCGCATGGTCCTTCCTTTGCGTGCAGAGGGTCGGAAGCCTTTGACGAGGCTGTGGAATTGATTGCAGCGATTTTACATCGATGTGAGGGGGCCGTCGAGGACGCGTCTTGTCAGCAGGACAGCGAGCGCGCAAGTCAGCGAGTCAGCGACTTGGAGAATCAGCAAGTTGGCAGGATTCGAGGAGGGTGGAGACGAGGGCAATGGGAAGGCCGACGACGTTGTAGTAGCAGCCTTCGATGCGGGGAATCCAGCGGGCGGCGCGGCCCTGGATGGCGTAGGCTCCCGCCTTGTCCATGGGCTCGCCGGTGGCGACATAGCCGGCGATGTCTTGATCGGAAAGGGTGAGGAATTGGACGGCGGTGGCTTCTGCGGCTACTTCGACGTGGTTGGCGGTAACGAGGGCGACGCCGGTGATGACGCGATGGGTGCGGCCGGAGAGAAGACGGAGCATGCGGGCGGCGTCGGCGGGGTTCTCGGGTTTGCCGAGGATGTGGTTGTCGAGGGTTACGGTGGTGTCGGCGCCCAGCACTTGCAGTGGGGCAGACGCTCGCTTGTCGCTCGCAGCGGCTTTTGTGATTTCGGCGAAGACGGCTTCGGCTTTTTCGCGGGCCAAGCGGGTGACGTAGGCGATGGGGTCTTCGTTGGGGTGCGGGTCTTCGGGGATGTGGGCGGGGTGGACTTGGAACGAGAAGCCGGCCTGGGTGAGGAGTTCGCGGCGGCGCGGGGAGGCTGAGGCTAATACGAGCATATTGGGATTATTGCAGGGGGTGGAGCCATGGAACATAAGTCTGCACGTCGGCGAGCCGGGCAAGGTTCTTGGATTCCCACCCATTCGCAAAAAGCGCGAATGGATGGGGCACTCGGCGAGACAGCGAGTTAGCGTCCATGCGTGGTCAGACGGTGAGGCCGGTATGGAAGCCGGTGGGAGTGGCTAGTCCCCAGGCCATGGCGGGGGTGTTGTGGGCCAGGCCGAAGCGGCCGTCGGGGCCGAGGAGGATGATGCCGCCGTGGCCACCAAGACGGTTATAGAGGTACGAGATGGCCTCCTGCGCGGCTAGCTCGGGAGCAGTGCCCGAGGCGACGCGGTCGGTGGCCCATTTGCCGAGGACCAGCTTCATGATGGGTTCGCCCCAACCGGTGAGGGAGACGGCGGCGGAGAGATTGTCTGCGTAACATCCGCAGCCGATGAGGGAGGAGTCGCCGACACGGCCGGGAGTCTTGTTGAGAGTGCCACCAGTGGAGGTTGCGGCGGCGAGGTTGCCGCGGAAGTCGAGGGCGACTGCGCCTACGGTGTCGTGCGAATCGGTGCCCGGGTAGGACTCCTTTCCCTCAGGGGCTAAAGCCCCGGCTTCTTTGGAAGGCTTTTTGTACGGGCTGAAGCCCGTACCCTTCACAGCAGTCTTCGCACCCGAACCCTTCATCGCAGTCCCCGCACTCATTTCCTGCACCGCAGTTTCAGGACTTTTGTCGTCGTGCGGGACCGGATGCGATGGAGATTCGGGACCGGAGATGGTTTCATCGGCGCGGCCGGCGGCTTGGCGGGCCTGAGTTTGGGCGAGGCGTTCACGCTCGCGGTCGAGGACCAGTTCGGAGTTGTCGATGAGGGTCATGCCGTGGGCTTGGGCAAATCGCTCGGCGCCTGGGCCAACGAGGTAGATGTGGGGGCTCTGTTCGAGGATGAGGCGGGCAGCCTGAATGGGGTTGCGGAGATGCTCGACGCAGGCCAGGCCGCCAGCCTTCATGCGGCCGCCATCCATGAGGAGCGCGTCGAGCTGAACGCGGCCGTCGGAGGTGAGAAAGCTGCCGCGGCCGGCATCGAATGTGGGGTCGTCTTCGAGGACGGTGACGGCGGCCTCGACCGCATCGAGAGCTGAGCCCCCAAGAGAAAGAACGGAATAGCCTGTTTCGAGGGCGTTGCGGACACCGGCCTCGTGGGCGGGGGCCTCGTCGGGAGGGATGGCCCAGGCACCGCCGTGGACGAGAAGCGTGGGGACGTGGATGGCGGAAGTCGTCACCGGAATATCGTAGAGCATTTTGGAGAGGAGCGGAGAAACTTTCAAATCAGGAGATGTTTCCGCCTATCAAGAAGCCGTGTCAAGAAGTGGATGTTAGATAACTTCGGATAAGTGGTTGAAACAAAGAGAGAAGTGTGGTGTTTTCCACTTTGCGTGGAATTTCGGGGAGATTGGTTAGGCTAAGAACATTCAACGAGGAATAAGGCGACAGGGGAGAGAGAGTTAGACACTCCTGATTCATTCGGACTACTTTTACGGGCTCGCAGGCGCGAGGAGAGGGCAAGAAGAGCTTCAGATCGAGCACACACGTTTTGACCTTTGCGAAGGGCCGCAACAGAATTGGCGAAGGCGGCTGAAGGCGGAATGGTTGTGGGGCAGACTTCTGAAAGATGGGGCATTTTCCGAGTTGACACGGGGCGCGAGAAGCTGTGCATGGCGGCTTCCTTGCGAAAGAAGAGGTCGCTGAACGATCGCGGCGCTCGATAAACCAATTCGGCGGATGCAGGGGCGGTTCCCAAGAGGAATCGCCCCTTTCTCTTTCTGCGAAGAATGCCGGGCCGTAAAAGGCTGGGACGGGATTGGCGGAGAGATGGTTGTGGGAAGACAGAAGCAAGCGATTGGACGGAAACCGCTTGGAACAGGGGCACAGAAGAAAACGGTCAGCCGCGGGACGGCAAAGATGAGGGAAGCGGCGGACAAGACCCTTGAAGTTAACAGCGACAAGATTGCCAAGTCGCTGTTGGATAAGACACTCGCCGGCAACAGCATGAGTGCAAAGCTGCTGCTTGAGCTTGCGGAGGGGCAGACGGATTGCCAAGACGAAGAGGTGGTCCGGCGCCGTTGCAACCTGGACGAAGAACTGGCTTCGGAGCCGGAGTGGGAAGGCGAGTTAGATGAAGCCGAGGCGGAGACTGGCTTGGGTCAACGCGAACCGGAAGGTTGAGAGCCGGGCTCGAAGAACAAATGCGGCGAGTTAGCCCCACTGCGTGGGGTTGGCGAGTTAGCAACTTCGCGATTATCGAGAGCGGAACTGGAATAGGTCTGCAGTTCACTATGGCTGAGTGAGCTGCGGATTGACGGGAAAGAGCGGATGGGTTCCTTGCAGGGACTTTGGAAGAAAGAAGAGAGACGGATGAAGCTGACGAATCACGAGTGGTTGCGCGCTGGCAGATTGATGGGACTGTTGTCGATGGCGGTGTGCCTGATGGGAATGATATTGGGAAGTGCGGCCCAGTCCCAGGCGATCAGCACGACTACGGTTCAGGGGACGGTGTATTTGGCGAACGGTCAGCCGGGCACAGGGACATTGATGGTGAGTTGGCCATCGTTCACGACGGCGAGCGGTCAGCTGGTGGTGGCTGGCAAGACGACGGTGACGATTGCGCCGGATGGATTTATGAGCGTGAATCTGGCTCCTAACCAGGGGGCAACGCCGGCGGGGCTGTATTACACGGCGGTTTACTACTTGAGCGACGGCACGACGAACACGCAGTACTGGGTGGTGCCGGCTGCGGCGCAGGCGACTCTTGGGCAGATTCAGTCGCAGTTGATGCCGGCCGCACAGGCAGTTCAGGCTGTGAGCAAGTCGTATGTTGATCAGGCGATCGCGGCGCTTGCAGGCGGCACGTTGACGGTATCCGGCACGACGATGACCGGGCCGTTGACCTTGTGCTGCGATCCGACACAGCCTCTGCAGGCGGCAGACAAGCATTATGTGGATGAGAATGTTGCATTGGCTGTACCACTGACTGGCGGGACGATGACGGGAGCTTTGACCGCGACAAAGATCGGGGGCCTGTTTCAGGTCGATCAGTTTGCTGGAGCGGATTTCGGAGCCAAGCTGAGTGCGTGCCTGAGTGGGCTGAGCTCGACCAATGGCGGCATCTGCGACGCGAGGAATTTCACAGGAACTTTGTCGATGGGATCGAGCGTGACAATCTCGACAGCGAATGCAACGGTATTGCTGCCCTGCGCGACGATCTCCACGGGCCATCAACTGATTGTGACCGCGGGTACGAGAAACGTGTCGCTGCGCGGGTGCTCTTTGCGCGGCGCTAGCACGGCGAGCGGGAGCCAGGGCGGCACGATGTTTCTGTATTCGGGAACCGGGGCGATGGTGCAGGTGGGAGATCCGACGTATGCGGCGGATACGACGGGCTTCCACCTTGACAATGCAGCAATCAATACGACCGCAGCGACGAGCGCGACTTCGCAAGGACTTTTGGCTTATCGCGCACAGGAATTAGATCTCGAAAGCCTGTACTTTCTGGGTAACTCGAACCAGACGGGCATGACTCTGGATGGGACGGGGAATTACACGGGTGGAAGTTTTGAAGACAACGCATTCACGGGATTTCAGACGGCGGTGAACGCGATCGGACACCAGATCCCGAATCCGGCGACGACCGATTGGATGAACGCGAGCACATTTGTGCGGTTGCATATCGACTGCCCGACCAGCAATGGAAGCCCGATTGCCGGGACTTATGGAATCAACTTACAGCAAGGGGACGGGAACACGTTCACCGGAGGAGACGTTGAGGGATGCGCGGCGGCATTGCACCTTGGGGCGAACGCGCAGAACAACACGATCGTTGGACTGCGCAACGAAAACTCGACCAACCAAGTGGTGGCGGATGCGGGCAGCTTGTACAACGATTGGATGACCGGCGGAACAATGTTCACCGGGCAACTGACCGACAACGGCACGCGCAATAGCTTTCTCGACACATTCCACCGGAGTTTCAATGGCTTGAATGGCGACTGGTACGGAAGCCAGAAGGATGCTACGGTTACCAACCACTATCGGGTTGGGACCGGAGCTGGAAATGAGCGCGGATTGCTGGACCGCTATCAGACCGACTACGGATACCGGTGGACGATGGGGCTGAGCGATGCGACGGCCGGCGAGCAGTTCTACCAGATTCTGGATGAGCTGAACAATGTTTATCGCATTTCAGTTGGGCAGTATAACAATGGGCAGTTGAGCACCAACAACCAGACAGTGATCAATGCGGCGGGGAGCGGCGCGGTGGTGCTGAATGGATCGAACAACTCGGGAACCGGCGGGGTGGTGATTGGGTCTGGCGGCCCGAGCGAGACCACGGTGGCGACGATCGGCAATACCGGGAACGCGCAATTCAATGGCACGCTGCAGGTGGGCGGAACGACAACTTTGGCCGGAACGCCGACGGTGAAAAACCAGGCGGATGCCGAAATCGACTCGATCCTATGGGCGGGGTTGACGACGAGCCAGAAAGAATCCTTCAGTTACAAGGACTGGAACGGCAACAGCCAGTGGTACATGGTGAAGGATGCGAGCAATAACTGGGCGCTGAATTCGGCAACCGGAGGGTTGGACAGCTTCAAGGCATACCAGAGCGGCAACAGCGGCGACACTTACATTGACGCCTCGAACACCACGGGAGTTGTGCGCATCAATTATGAGACTGGAGCGGGCACAGGATTCAACATTTACGGCGGTAACAGCAGCAGCCTGTATGCCAGCTTTACTGGAACTACCTCGATCAAGTTTCCTGGGCTTGCCGCGAGCAGCGGTCACTTCTGCCTGCAGATCGATAACTCGGGATACATTTCGAACACGGGCGCAGCTTGCGGATCGGGGGGGGGCGGAGGCTCCGGCACGGTCAACTCCGGCACGAGCGGTCAAATTGCTTATTACAGCGCCTCCGGTACGGCGGTATCCGGTACTAACACGGTTCCCATCACGGCGGGAGGGACAGGAGCTTCGACCGCATCCGGTGCGCTGGCGAATCTGTTGCCGGGGGTGACCTCGAACGGGGCTAATGGGGTCACCGTTGCCGGGAACTCTCAACTCAACGGAACGCTGCAGGTGGGCGGAGTATCGACCTTCACCGGCTCTACGACCGTAGCGAACCAGGCGGATGCAGAGATCGATTCCATTCTTCAAGCCGGTGCGACCACGAGCCAAAAGGAGTCATTTAGCTACAAGGACTGGAATGGCAACGGGCAGTGGACCATGGTGAAGGATGCGAGCAATAACTGGGCCTTGAATTCGGGGACCGGGGGACTGGACAGCTTCAAGGCATACCAAAGCACCAACAGCGGAGATACCTACATCAACGCCTCGAACGCGTCGGGGATAGTGCGCATCAACTATGAATCAGGGTCCGGGGCAGGATTGAACATTTACGGCGGGAGCAACAGCAGCTTATACGCCAGTTTCACGGGAACTACGGCGATCAAATTTCCGGGGCTTTCGGCGATCAGCGGCCATAACTGCCTGCAGATCGACAATTCCGGATTCATTTCCAATACGGGCGCAGCCTGCGGCACGGGAAGCATGAACGGCACGATCAGCGCGGGTGCGAGCGGCCAAATCGCGTATTACAGCGGGAACGGCACCGCCGTGTCCGGAACCAACACAGTATCGGTCACGGCGGGAGGAACTGGATCTTCGACTGCATCGGGCGCGCTGGCAAACCTTGGCGGGGCAGGGCTGGCGGGAGCGGCGTTTACCGGTCCGGTGAGTGTTTCAACAACACTCTCCGTGGCGAACAATATCAGCATCGGGCCACGCTACGATGTTACAAACCCGGCATTTGGCGCGAAGGGAGACGCAACGACCGATGACACCTTAGCCATTCAGGCGGCTTTCGACGCCTGCTACCACGGGGGTGTGATTCCCTATGGTGGGGTGGTCGAATTTCCGGGCCCTCACACCTATGTTGTTTCGTCAACGATCAATGCGCACGATTCCTGCCAGATTGAAGGGGTTATAGGCAGTTCAAGCGTGGAGAACGCACCGCCGAGACTTCAATGGAACAGTCCGTCCGCGGGGGCCGTTTCAGCAATCACCGCTTTCAGCATCACATCGAATGTAGTTACATTCACCGCGGCGAATAGCCTGACAACTGGACAGTGGGTCGAGATTCAAGGGCTGACGGCCGGCTATTTCATGAACAGGACCATCGCTCAGGTCTTGTCCACGGGGCTTTCCGGCACGCAGTTTGAGATGACGCTGCCCCAGGGCTGGAGCAATGTCTCGACGACCACCGACTCGGGCACGGCGACAACGGCCAACGTCATGGTCGCCTTTGATTCCATTGCACGATATGACCAGTCGGTCAGCAACATCGCGCTTGTAAGCGGGGGAACCGGGCAGGCCTACAATGTTGGGTTTTATTTTGACTCTCGCGTGGACACCGGCACTCGGGTGGCGAATGCCTGGGTCTCTGGGGCAACCGAATACAGCTATTACTTTGCAGCGGGCGGCATCAACGTCGAATTCGACAAGGGCTGGAGATCAGACGGCGCAGGAGTCTCTGGAATCTATTGGCGAGTAACGTCCGCGGACTCTTTCGGCATGGCAAACGGAACCGTGGACAATAGTCGAAACGGTTATGGCTCCCCGACCAGCGGCGCCGCGGTGATGCTGGATAACGCAGCCTGCGCGAATACTTCCGGCATACACTTTACCGCAAGGAACGTAAAAATCGAGATCAATACATCTCTCACGCCGGGATTGGGCGCATTCACAATGTACGATTGCCCATCCAATTCGTCCATGGAGGCGTTTTGGCTGGATCTTGAAAACACCTGGGTAGCGCCGGCATCCGCAGGCACCGCAGGATTCAACTTTCCGTCCTTCGTCATGTCGCCCGCAAACGATGCGGCGATGAGCCTGAACATTCTGAATGGACAGTTCCCAAGCGGCACATCGCCCAACACAACAACGCGCTGGTCGGGGATCCCGGAACTGCTTCGAACGGATTTGTATGGGTCAATCGGGTGGATTCCGCAGTTGAGTTATGCTCCATCGACGAACAGCGACGGTGGTTATTATCCCGAGAAGTCGCCAATTTCGTTGATTGGCGATGTGAACGTGAGCCAGTTGTGGCATTACGGTATTCAGTCTTCGGACTTTCTGTACTCGGACACGGCCTTTGCGGCGCTGCCCAACGGGACGACATTGTTCGCAGGCCAGATTCTTGCGCCCCCTGGCTATTGGAGCGGGGCCAACGGCAAGCGGTATGCGCTGGACGTTGTGTATCAAGGCGGAACGACGGGAACTCCGAATGGCGGGGCTACTACCTGCACCGGCAGTTCGGGGACCAGTGTGTTAACTTGCACGAACGCAACCGATCTGTCGGTTGGGCAGAGAATCACCGTCGGGACCGACGCGAACAAAACGATCGCTTACGTGGACGCGACCAATCCCAGCGTGGTGCTAGTGAATCTCGAGAGCAATCTTGGCGCGACACACTCGACCGCGACGGCGCTGTCCTTCTCGGCTCCGATATTAGGGCCGGAGATTCAGATACCGACGAAATCTTCGAGCGCACCTTCTTCTCTGGCATGGTCACAGGGGGAAATGGAGCAGAACTCCGCAGCAACGGCCAATGGAGTGGCAGCCTGGGTCAACGTGGCAGCCGGTACGCCGGGAACATGGGCGGGAGTTCCGTTGGGCAACAGCAGCGGGCAGATCGCCGCCTCACAGATCGCTTCTGCGTCTCTGCAAGGAACCGATACAAAGGTGCTGACAGCGGGAATCGTGTCGGGCACAGCAACTCCACTTTGCACGGATGGCAATGGCGGCGCGACAACTTCCGGCTGCAGCACTGGCGCTGTTGTGACCAATACTCCTCCCTGGCTGATGAATCTCGGCACCGGCGCGGATGGAAGCTACGAATACAGTTCTACGGCGAGCTGCACGACCGGCCCAACGCATTGCGTCGTGAACTGCACTGCGTCGTCGCCGTGCTCGATCACTGCCGGAGAAGTACATGCCACACAGTTTCAAGTGGACTCCGGGGCCTACGTGTATGACAACCTGGCGGGAAGTGGGCCGGGGCTGGTCATCCATTCACAAGGCGCTTGCAACGACTTTGGAACGACTCTGGTTAACGGGTCAAAAAATGGATGGCCCAACACGAACAAGGGCGTGGGCGGGGCAAGTTCAGGCGGATCGGGCGGCGGCACAGCAGCAGGTACGGTTGGGGTCGCAAGCTTCCCTTCCGCAACCGGCGGAGGAAATGGGCAAACCGCGGGAGGTTCGGCTGGAGCGGTGAGCGGCGGCAATGGCGGCAATGGTTTGACAATACCGACCTATGAGCAGCGTGCATTCTTCACCGGAGGAGCAGGCGGGCTGGACGGCTTGTTTGTCACAGGCGCAGCCGGAGTCCAGGGAGCCAACAGTGGTGGCTTGGGCGGCTATCCGGGCGGCTCGGTGATCCAGATGTGCGCCTCGATCAACGGCACAGGCGGCATTATCGATGCAAGCGGATCGAATGGCAACCCGGCGACAGCAAACTCGACTGGAGCGGGTTCGGGCGGGGGCGGCGGGGTGGTGATTCTCTCATCGCAAGCGGCCGTTTCGACCTGGCCTGGTGTCTATGTTGCCGGGGGTCCTGGCGGACTAGCGACCGTGCCTGAGGCTCTCGGCACAAGCGGCAGTTGCACAACGCAGCCGAAGGCCACCCTGGGCGTCACGAGCGGGGCGCTGAATGGCGCCTGTACCGTGGTCCAGGCGGGGGCGGGATGCGGAACGGGAACGAATGTGACTTTCAGCGTGGTAGGCGGCGGGGGAACGCTGGGTACCGGGACGGTGAACCCAACCTGGAGCGGCGGGACTCTGGCAAGCTGCACAACGACGGCGGGGACGAGTTCCGGCTACACGGCGGCGACTTACACCACGGCTGGAACCGGCGGGGATGGCGGCAACGGGTGGTACGCGGAGTTCCAGGGCTGGTAAGAAGAACCGTTTCATCGTCGAGGAGCGAAGCCGTGATTTCGGAATCGGAATTGCCCCCTGGAGTCGGTGTGGCGAATGCATCTTCCTGAGAACAGAATTGCGTAACCGGCGGAAATGGGGGATCGGTGGCGGAGATTGCAGGAAGTTGCGCGGGCGTTCTGGAGGAGTGTCTGCTGTGCCCGCAGGGACTGGATGGCGAAATCCTGGAACGGATTGGGGAGAGACTGGACCAGCGTCCGGCGAGGCTGCGAGGGCGGACGTTGGGAATGGCGGTGGCCGAGCGGATTCTGCTGGTTAGGACGCGTGAGGGCTTGCCGGCGCCGCTAAGGGCGAATGCGGCGCAGCGGGCCTTTGAGCGGCGGCGGGGCGAGCGGAATATCGTTCTGAAGGCGCGGCAGATGGGGATCACGACCTGGGCGGCGGGGCGGTTTTTCCTGAAGACGATCACCCAGCCGGGAACACTGACGCTTCAGGTAGCGCATACGCAGGAGGCTGCCGAGGAGATCTTCAGGATTGTGCACCGGTTTCTGGACTGGCTGCCGAAGGAGTTGCGCGAGGGGCCTTTGCGGACCTCGCGGGCGAATGCGCGGCAGATTGTGTTTCCAGAGATCGATTCGCAGTACAGAGTTGTGTCGGCGGGAGAGCGGAATGCCGGGCGGGGATTGACGGTGCAGAATCTGCACTGCTCGGAGCTGGCGCGCTGGCCGGGCGACCCGGCGGAGACGCTGGCTGGGCTGCGCGCGGCAATGGTTCCTGGATTGGGGAACGGCGCGGAGCTGATTTTGGAATCGACGCCGGACGGGGTGGGCGGATGCTTTCACGATGAGTGGCAGAAGGCCGGCGAGACGGGAACGGTCCGGCACTTCTTCCCCTGGTGGATGGAGCGGCGGTACCGGGCACCGGCGGTGGACGAGGCGAGCCTGACGGAGGAAGAGCGGGAGTTGATGTTCAGGCAGAAGCTGAGCCTGGAACAGATTGGCTATCGGCGGCAGATTCGGGCGGGCTTTCGCGGACTGGCGCGGCAGGAGTACGCAGAGGATGAGGAGAGCTGCTTCCTTGCCAGCGGGGATTCGGTCTTTGAACTTTCGGCGATTGAGGCGCGATTGGCAACGATGATGCCGCCGGTGGA
>Ga0302189_10000337_pt1 | contig 40044 bp, 38 predicted proteins | sample II_Bog_E2_2_FD_194551 | JGI IMG/M metagenome (GOLD analysis project Ga0302189, IMG submission 194551) | Peat permafrost microbial communities from Stordalen Mire near Abisko, Sweden - II_Bog_E2_2 | ecosystem: Environmental > Terrestrial > Soil > Wetlands > Peat | place: Sweden: Abisko...
GGAGACATAAATCCAGCACCAATTGTCGACTGGACGTAGTCACCTCCCGTCAGCGTCTCCATCAACACCTGGCTTGCGCCGGAGTTGCCAATATATACGTTCCCGCCGCCATCCACCGCGACGCCGCCCGGAGACGAAAGAGAGGTTCCAATGCTCGTTTGGGTTCCGGGAAGGAACGCCACCAGCGGGCCAACGCCGGTTCCTTGTACATAGCCAGTTGCAAGTAACTGTCCGGTCGCCAATAACTCCACTGCGCCAACTCGAGAACCGGGCGATGATGGTGTGAAACCCACATCGACCGTGCAGGTCTGGCCTGCTATATAGGCAGTTCCGCCCGCGCAGGTTCCCGTATTCGGGTTCGTGAAGTCCAGTGGCGTAGCGCCTTCGGTAACCACAGCAATGGAGCCCAGCGTGCCCGCCGCAGAGAAGCTGAAAAGCTCATGGACCGGACTTGCGGCCGCGGACCCCACATTAACCATCCAAAAGTTGCCGGCTGAAGGCATTATCTCTATGGTGTGGTTGGTGGTGGTATCGCCCGTAAGAGAGGTGTTCAGATAAATGTTTCCAGATTCATCCAGAGCAACGCCGAATGGACTCGTCAGTTGGTCGTCAAGCGTGGTCAGGGTATATCCGCTCGCTCCCGGAATCGCTTTATAGAGCGCATTCCCTAATAAATCTGAAATATAGACATTGCCAGGCATGTCCACCGCAAGAGCTTCAGCCCGTTCCAATCCGGAAACGATGGTGCTCTGTGTGTAAGTTCCCGCCGAGTAGGTCAGCTTCTCCACCAGGCCGCCGCTGATCAGCGTGAAATAGACATTGAAGTTGAAATCGACGGCGATCCCCTGTGGATGATACGTCTCATTGTTGGTCTCGGATGCAAGCACGCTCTGGACGTAGCTGCCGCCTTCATGCCATGCCTCCTTCAACACCCGGCGATTGCCGTAATCCGCGATGTACACGTTGCGGCCGCGATCCACCGCGACGCCATACGGAGAATTGAGTCCGGTGCCGATGGTTTGCTGTGCGTACCCTGCGCCCGAAACAAAGACTCTGTAGACAGCGTTTCCTGTCTTATCGGCAACGTATAACGATCCGCCCAAATCCACCGCGATGGCAATCGGTTCCACCAGCCCGATGACCGGCACAACGCTTGGGGTGTAAACACCCCCGGCGAGCGTCTCCTTGAAAACCTGGTTTGAACTTTCGTCGCAGATATAGATATTGCCGTCCCTGTCCACTGCGATCCCGCTGCCTAGCACCGGGGTGATTGGGAGTGTACTCAGTGCGCCGACATAGTTTGCGGTCTGCGCCGCGGCAACGGAGCAAAGGGTGGCGCCAAGCACGAACAGCAACGCCGTCCCATGGAGCAGGGGCAACGCAATTTGGCGGGTGGTGGTTACAAGCGACGCGCGGGGAACGCGCGATTCCGCGGGAAAGCAAAGCTTCACCAGGGCAGACAGAATCCGAGTGGCAAACATAATTCTCCTCAAGCTCCCTGCGGATTCAGACCTCCGTGGGACATGCTGGTAGATAGTGGCGGAAACGCCTGTATTTGTGACATCTCACAGGAGAATGCTTGAACAACGAGTTATTTAGAACATTTCTTTTTGGAATTGGCGAGAAGGGGACGATGGTCGAAGGCCTGTTTTGAGTACCGCCGAAGGAACACTGGCGATCGGATTCCTTCCTCAGCGCTCAGTCCGGCAAGGTATGTATCAACCGCTATACGCAATCCGGAGTTCTTGTTCTTTGCCTCCGGCCCCTGGTCCAAACCCAGCCATCCCGGACCACCGCGCACTCGAATCGTTTGAATTCTTCAATCACCCTGAGAAGCAGTTCCTGGCACCGATCCAACCGCCCTATACCTGCCGCATGTTCGATTTCGAGCGCAACCGAGCGAAGCGCTTCCGCGGCAACGGTGGCCGCGGCCCCCTTCAGAGTGTGCGCCTGCATGCGGATACCCGGCGCGTCGCCGATACTCAGGAGCCGGCGAATGCTTCCTATCTGGCTTGGGACGTCGTAAAGACAGCCCTTCAGGACAATTGCGGCAATCTGCTTGTCGCCCATAAGCCGTTGCAGCAAGGACTCGGCATTGAAAACCTCTTTGGATCGCTCGCTTTCGGGATCGCCGGCAGCTACCAGGGGCGCCTCGCTTGTGGCCGGGGCTGCATCCGCGGCGCCGGGCGCGGCAAGCCATTTGGACAGCGTGTTTGCCAATTGGCTCATTTGCACAGGCTTGGCAAGATAGTCGTCCATCCCCGCGTTCAGGCACCGATCGCGGTCGGCAGGCAAAGCATCCGCGGTAACCGCGACGATAGGAATGCGGGGAAGCGACGAAACGCGAATCTGCCGGGTTGCCTCGAAGCCATCCATCACGGGCATCTGGCAATCCATAAGCACCAGGTCGTAGCGTCCACTCTGCACGGCTTTCACAGCCTCTTCCCCATTGCCAACCGCATCGGCCAAGTAACCTAGCTTCTTAAGCTGGGCCAGCGAAACCACCTGATTGGTGACGTTGTCCTCAGCTATCAGGATGCGCGCGCCGGATTTGCGGTCGGTGCCCGGGCCAGCCGAGCCAAACGGGTCGGCATGGGGGGCGGCGGCGGCCTGCTGCACGTCACGAAGGCCGAATACCGCGGTAAACCAGAACGTGGAACCATAGCCTTCGCGGCTGTCCACGCCGATCGTTCCACCCATCCTCTCCGCGAGCCCTTTGCAAATTGCCAGTCCCAGCCCGGTGCCGCCGTATTTGCGCGTCGTGGATTCGTCCGCCTGGACAAATGGCGAGAAGAGCGACTCGATCTGGCTCTGCCGAATGCCGATTCCAGTATCGGTTACCGAAAAGCGAAGGGTCGCATTGCCTTCCTGTTCCCCCAATGCTTCCACATGGAGCGTGACTTCGCCGTGCGGGGTGAACTTGATGGCGTTGCCGCAGAGATTCATAAGCAACTGCGACAGCCGATGGGCATCGCCGCTGAGTTGGGGCGGAACCTGGGGCGAAAGGTATAGGTGCATCTGTAGCCCCTTTGCCTCCGCCTGAGCGGAGAGGAGCTGGAAGACCTGCTCGACTGCGTCGCGCAAGTGGAAGGACACGCGCTCGAGAACAATTTTGCCCGCTTCGATCTTGGACAGGTCGAGAATATTGTCGATGAGTGACAGCAGTGCCTCACCGCTGGATCGAGCCACTGCCGCAAAACGCTTTTGCTCGGTGGTCAGAGCCGTATCCTGGAGCAACTGGATCATGCCTAGAACGCCATTCATCGGGGTGCGGATTTCGTGGCTCATGTTGGCCAGAAAACTGGATTTCGCCCGATTGGCGGCGTCGGCTTCCTCCTTTGCCTGAATCAGCTCTTTTTCATAGCGTTTGCGGTCCGTGATGTCCGACGCATGGCCGATGTGCCCCATATACTCCCCGCCCGGCGAAAGGCGCGGGAGAGCGCGCGTACCCACCAGCCTCCACTCGCCGTCCGCTCGCCGAACGAGCGCCTCCGCAAAAAAGGGAGTGCGCTCCCAGATCGCCCGCTGGAAAGCAGCATGACACCTCAGCTGATCGGCGGGATGAATCGGCATGGGCGACCTTCCTTCATCCACCCCTTCGCAACCGATCCCGCAGAACTCGCGGAGCTCCCGGTTGATGAACTCGACCTTGCCATCGAGGCCGGTAACCCACATCATCGATGGCGTGGAGTCGGCCATGGTGCGGAAACGCAGTTCGCTCTCCCGCAGCGCTTCTTCCGCGCGCTTCCGTTCAGTTACATCGCGCTTGATGGCAATGTAGCCCGCGACGGTACGATTCGAGTCCTGGACCGGCGCAATGTGCATCTCCTCGCTGTAAAGCGTTCCATCCTTGCGCCGATTGATCACCTCTCCACTCCAGGTCTTCCCTTCCCGGATGGTGCTCCAAAGTTCCCGATAAAGCGCCTCAGGCTGGCGCCCGGATTTGAGCATGCGCGGGTTCCGGCCCGCCACCTCTTCGCTGGAGTATCCGGTCATCGCGGTAAAAGCAGGGTTCACATACTGAATTTCGCCGTCTATCCCGGTAATGACGATCGAATCGGCTGCCTGATAGACAGCCTCGGCAAGGGAGGCATGGGCAACGATGCCTGCGCTTCTCGGCATGTTTTGACTCCAACGGGCAGAACGCCCTTACGGTTCCCTCATCGGCGTTTCGATGGGAACCATGAGTTCGGCGAAGGGCGCTGAACCATCGCGCAGTAAGGACCGAAGTTGCGCCTCGGGAGAATCTCTTTCGTCCGGAGTCAGGTTCTCGTACCTGCGCGATGCTCCCGTTGCGACAGGCGTGCAGATGGGATCTTATACAAGAAACTTCTTCAGCGGAGCCCAGTAATGGCTGTGCCAGCCAAAGTCCAGGTGGTCGTATTCGCCTGCCGGGAACCCCGTTTGGTCGAACACCAGTGTGGTTTCCCCTCCGCGCGGCTTGAATTCAAAGTGGACGATGGAGTAAACGCCGGAGTCCCAGTGCGTTGGGCGCCATGCCTGCACAATCCGCTGGTTCGGGACGAGCTCGATGGTTCGGCCAACGATCATACCTCCGAATTGAGTGAAAGCTCCGCCGGGCGTGGCATCGATGGTGGCCGGCATCCCGGAAAAGGCTGCGAACTGTTTCTGGTCGAGGATGGCGTCGTAAAAGCGCTTCGGGATGGGCTGGAAGTCGATCTCGTAATGAATGGAGGTGAGGGACTTGTGGGCGTCGTTGGAGGGCTTTTCCATCATGGCCGGCTGCTGGGCTTGAACGCGGGCGAAGGAGCTGGCCGCCACGCTGCCGAGCGCTAGAGCGATGCCGGTAATGGCACGGCGGCGGGTGGGGATGGGCAGAGACTGACTGCGGATGGCGTTCATCGGAAACCTCCTGAATCGTGCGAATGGCCTTCGAGCAATCGGAACACGTCGGCGAATAATGTTCAAGATCATATTTTGATCGACGCCGGAAGGTCGCCGGGCTGATACTTCCTCTAATCAAAGGGGGGAGCTATGCCCTATCCGGCGGGTCATCGCGACGAGATAAAAGGAAAGATTATCCACAGCGCGCGCAGGCTGTTCAACCGCAGCGGCTTCGACAACGTGTCGGTGGACCAGATTATGGCCGGCGCGGGTCTGACCCGGGGCGGCTTCTACAGCTATTTCGAAAGCAAGAGCGACCTATACGCCGAAGTGCTGAGCTGCTTCTTTACCGATCCGGAATGGAAGAACTGCTGGGAGGGTGTGGAAGTTGACCTGCGGTCGACCCAACCGGGGCCGCAGGTGGTTCGTGCCTATCTTTCTCGGCAGCACTTTGAGGATGTGGAGGATTCGTGCCCCATGGTGGCCTTGCCCGAAGATGTAACGCGCAGTAGCGCGCGCACTAAGTCCGCCTTTGAGACGGTCTTCAAGGCCATGGTCGGCGTGCTGGAGCGAAGCCTGGCATGGGGCGGTCCGGACCGTCACGAGACGGCGCAGGCTATGGCGGCATTGTGTGTGGGAGGCATGGTGGTTGCGCGGGCTATAGAGGACCGGGCGCTGGCCGATCAATTGCGCGATGCGTGCATGGCCGTGGCTCTGCAGCTTGGCGGCTGGAGCGGCGAGACGGAATAAAGCGAGCGAATCGAGAGCGGGCCGAATCCCCGTCAGCGGTTCTCCGCCACGGTCTCGCTTGAAGCGGCTCTCGAGTCCACCACATTCAGCAGCGACCAGGGAATGCCGGCCAGATCGTAATGAAACTCTCCCTGCTTATCCACCACCAGCTTGCTTGCCGGGAACAGAAATCCGGTGCTCTTGGATGGGTCGCTGTCGTTGAGAACGAATTGGCCAACAGCAAGGTCGAAGGACTGGCTCGACGCATCGGAGTTCGCTTCTCCCAGTTGCAGCGGCCGGTTGGTGATAAAAGTGATGGATCGCCCGGTCGGAGTTACAAGCATCTGGATGAAGGCGATGTCGTAGCTCAGCACCCCGGTAATGGAGCATTGGCCAACCGCCCTGGTGCGTGAGAGCGCGGTGACCAAGGCGCGATCCTGCCCTTGCTGAAAAGCCTGGGAGAGATTCAGCAGATCGGCCGGCGTCGAATAGTCGTAAATCACCAGCGTCACATTCAGCAGGTTACCCGCCTGGGCGTAGGTGGCCTGAACGGTTTCCGAGCTCCGGTTGGGAGTCGCGGAGAATCCCAATGAAGAGCCGAATGGAATCGCGCCCACCAGCACCAGGCCGGCTACGGATAACCTGCGCCTGCATCGAGTTATGCTTGCGGTTGACTGCATTTTGCGATCCTGTCGATGAACGGGACGATGGAGTGGGATGGTCTCCCATCCTTGCGACTGGAAAACGTCGCAAAGATGGGCACGGGCATTTGTGGACCGGTCGCCTGGTCCTGCAGTTGCAGATCGAAAACTCCAGAGGGAGCAGGGGTTTTCAACCCCCTGAAAACGTAGAAAATCGACAAGGCCTTTAGGCCCGGGCCTTCCCCCCTTGCCGAGATTCTCCGCAGCCTGCTAGGTTTCTCAAGTTACGCGGCGGCTGCAATGGATTGAGGCGTCCTCACTTGGATGAGCTCGTCGAAGATGCCGCGATATTGGATCATTGCGTTGCGCAGTTCCTCGGTGGTGGCGTCCACACTTCCGTTGCGGACGGCAACATCGTGAGCGAGACGATAGCTGCCCATGATGCGCGGGTAGCCGACCGACACATCGGCGGCGCGCTGTTCAAAATTGGCGATGGGATAGCCGCGCGCTTCGAGGAGCCCATTGATAAGGTCGTCGGCTTCGATCACAGCCAGCTTGGGGTGATCGACGAAACGGGATTGCACCGTGTGCCAGTCGTTGATCAGGCGTTCCCTTTCCGTGACGCCGAGTTCGCGGATTTCCATGGTTTCGACGCGGGTTGTGCGGTTGGCGAGTTTGTCTTCAGCCTCGCGCGCGGAACCGTGCTTGAGAATGGCGCGGTCGTATTCGGATCCAAAGCGGTTCTTGAGGGCCACGGTCCTCTTCTTGCGCCGTTCCGCATACAGGCCGACGGCCACGACTATGAGGATCAGCAGCACAGCCACGGCCGCCATGATTTGGAAGCTCGTGAAGTTATAGTACATTCCGTTGATTTGACCTTGCATTTGATTCTCCAGTGCGGGGATGGCCGCGGCGTTGGAACGTTAACGGTAGAGGCTTGCTGGCCATCAGACGGCCAATGCAATCCATCATGATCGCAATGGCCGAAGCATTGCTGGCCTGTATTGCTCTTTGTATTCGAGGACCTGAAATGGAACGTCGTGCGGCGGGCGAATGGAGGCATGAAGCCGAGGAGCTTCGAGGAGTCGAGTCGCAGCGGATGGCGGCTCAGAGTGCTGCGTTAAGCAGGCGCGGGATCGGCGCCAATCTCAATGTCCTTCGAATCGGGATCGGCTTTCGGCGAGCCTCAACTCGGCGTCGCTGATGGATACTTCGGGCATAAAGGGCGCGTCGGACCAAGAGCAGAAGTAGTTGCGAAAAGACGCCTTCTTCGCTCTGCGGCGGATGAAGTTCGCAAGGGCGGCGAAGACAATGCCGAGGAGGATCACAGACCCGTCAACAATTAACTGAGCAATCGTAAGATGCTGGTTCATCGCTTTCTCCTTTGCGCGGGACTTGGGGGAAGCAGCCTGGATACAAACTGCGTGCAAGGAGAATGAAGCAACCAAGACGGGGAAGACTGTTCAGAAACGCTCACGTACTCAAGAAAAAAATGGGCTCGCGGGGAAAAAACGCTCCGTGCGCTGCAAAGCGCCCCGCGCCCCATCTTTGCGACTTTCTGCTGACGCAAAGGTGGGAAGCCACAAAGCCCAACCTTCCTGTTCATTTAGAGGAGTTATTACTCGTCTCGTCCGGGGCGAAGCATCAGAGCCCTGATTGCTTCGCGCGGGTCTTTGCCTTCGTCAAGGATAAGTTCCATTTGCTCGGTAATGGGCATTTCGATGTTATGTCGCCTTGCCAATCCCCGCGCCGCGCGGGTGGTGCGGACGCCTTCCGCCACCTTGCCGCCCAGGCTATCGAGGATGTCAGGCAGGGAGCGGCCCTGGCCCAACTGCTGGCCTACTGTGCGATTCCGTGAGAGCGACCCAGTGCAGGTAAGTACCAGATCTCCCACGCCCGATAGGCCGGCGAGGGTTTCGCGGCGTCCGCCGCAAGCTACGGCGAGACGGGTGATTTCCGCGATGCCCCGCGTCATGAGGGCGGCTGCGGAGTTGTAGCCAAGACCGACACCGGCGGCAATGCCGGCGGCGATGGCAATCACGTTCTTGAGCGCGCCACCCAGCTCGACGCCGATCACATCGGTCGAGGTGTAGAGCCGCAGCGATTCCGACGAGAACTCCTGCTGAATGCGCGCGGCAATCTCCGCGTCGTCAAAGGCGATGGTGACGGCGGTGGGCTGCCCCTGTGCGACTTCCAGTGCAAAGCTTGGGCCGCTGAGCGCGCCAATGGGAAGATAGAGGTCATACAGAGAAAGAGGCGCGGGCGCGATGCCGGAAGAGCTGACCTGCGGAGCCGAATCCTCTGAAAATACCTCAAGGCCTATATCGGAGTTTGCGCCGGAGATAGAGGTTGCGCTCGTCGCCGTGGGGAGTTCTTCCGCAGCCTGCGGGGCGGTTTTTGCGAGGCTGGCGGCGATGACCTGGGTCATGCGCAGGTAGGTTTGGTCCTCAACGCCCTTGGTGGCGCTGACCACGACCTGGCCTTGATGAAGATAGGGGCGAATGCGGGCAAAGGTGGAGCGGAGGAACTCGGACGCAACCACGGAAAGCACGATGTCCGCGTCGGCTACGGCGGTTTCGCTGCCGGTAACGACGAGCTCGGGAGGGATCGGAAAGCCGGGAAGAAAGAGGAGGTTTTCCTGGGGTTCGGCGATTTCGCGGGCGGCTTCAAGACTGTGTGCCCAAAGGGTCACCTGGTGCCCTCCGCGGCGATGAAGCGAAAGAGCAAGGGCGGTTCCCCATGCGCCGGAACCGAGTACAACAATGCGGCTCATGCGGCACCTGTCTTTCTTGAGGACGCCCCGAAGCGGGATTCGCTTCCGCTGAGCAGACGGCCGATGTTCTGGTGATGCTTGGCGATGATGAGGAATGCAACGGCAAACTGCACAACGATGTAGAACAGCGGCCTGTCTCCCCGCACCGTGAACCAGGCGAAAAACGGAAAGCTGGCCGCGCCAAGTATAGAGCCCAGGGAGACGTAGCGGCTGATAAGAGTTACAAGGACGAAGACTGAGATAGCGGCCAGCGCGCCGATTGGGGCGGCGACCAGGAAAACGCCGAATCCGGTAGCTACCCCTTTGCCGCCGCGGAAACGGAGCCACACCGGGAACATGTGCCCGAGGACGGCGCAGAATGCCCCCAGGGCCTCGAAGTTGCGCAATGGGCCGATTGCCAAAGTGTGCGAAACCAGAAGCTGGCCGAGCAACGCGCCCAGATAGACGGCAGCGCAGCCCTTCAGCACGTCCAGCAGAAAGGTGGCCGCGCCCAGCCCCTTGCCGCCGGAGCGCAGAACGTTGGTTGCGCCGATGTTTCCGCTTCCCACCGACCGGATATCTTCGTGGCGAAAGAAGCGCACCAGCAGGTATCCGATAGGAATGGACCCGAGCAGGTAAGCGGCAGCAGCGATGAGCGGAATTGCCAGGAGCACGTAGGTGAGTTTAGCAGGTCAAGCTGTAGTGAGGCCGACGGTTGAGGGGCTTGGAGTCAGTCCGACATCATCGTCTCCCCAGGAAGAATAGGCCGCGTGCGCCCGAGCTTGCCGTTGTATGCCAGGATTCCCATCAACGCCAGCATACCCACATAAACACCAAGCTTGATCCAACTGGCGGTCTGGAAAGGAATCTGCGTATGAGGCAACGTCTTCCAGAAAACGAGCAGCATGGTCTGCGCGGCGGTTGCCGCCCACACTGAACCATAGAAGTAGCGGCGTTCCGTGCCTTCGCCTTTTGTCGATGGGCCCACACGCGGAAGCTTGCCCAGCGCGCCGGCGAGCAGAATGACGGCGCAAAACGGATAGTAAGCGTAGTAGATCTGCTTCATGTACCAGACGCCCGTGACGGCGGCAACCACCAGGCCGGCCAAGTTAAGCAGGGCGAAGTTGAGCACCGCGTTCCAGGCGAAGGTGTAGCAGACGCGGCGGTATAAGGGGTTGGGCTTGTCCTCGTCGAAGCGCAGGATGTACGGCCGGGGCTCCACGCCGGGCATTTGCCCGCGAAGCCCCGCCATGCCGGTTCCGATCAGAACCACTGCCATCCAGGCCCAATTGCCCCACTGAAATCCGCCTGCGAAAAGCGAGAAAGTCAACGGGCCGGGCGTGAGAAAGAAGACCCAGATCCAGATGGGCCAGTGGGCCAGGCGATAGAGAGGGGTGTTTCGCTCGCGGATTTTCCGCTCACGGGAATATTCAACTTTTCCGCGATATTGCATTTGCTTGAGTTTCGCAGGATGCACGGTGGTGCGTCAATCGGCAGGCGTCAGTCCTGGAGCGTCTGATGCTGGGCGAATTCAACCACACCTTGACGCGCGGCGCGCACTTCAGCGGCCAGCACCTGTGTAACCTTGATAGCCAGCCGCGAATCGGATTTCATGAGGACTTCGAAATGGCTGCGGGTAATAAAGCTGAGCTGAGCGCCTGCTATGGCGGTTGCAGTCAGGCTATAGGGCCGGTTGCCGACCAGTCCGGGAAGCCCCAGCACCGAGCCGGGCAGAACCTGAATAGAGTCAACCTGGCTTGTTGTCCGTGAGACGAGGGTAAGCGTGACTTCTCCCTTATGAAGGATGTAAAGACCAACCGGAGCGTCTCCCTGCCGGAATAGCACATGATCCCCGCCACACGATATCTCGATGGAGTGCCTATCGAGCGCTCGGATCAGCTCCGGATCGCCGAGAAATGCAGACGGATCGAGGTTCATTCGCGCTCTCCAGGCAGTATGAAAGGCAACCTGCCGGCCATTGGGGTGATTAATTAAGCAATGGTGTCACTGATTACGCCCGGGGGTTGTGACGCCGATCACCGGGTTGACGGATGACTACCAGACCCGGCACATTGGCGCGTGAACCATCGGTTGACCGGCCTTGCAGCCAAAGGCTCTCTGAAACTCCGGCATATTCGACACCACGCCGTTGATGCGCGCAAAGCCCGGCGAGTGCGGATTGGTAATCGCGCTCACCCGCAAGTTCTCCGGCCGCTCGTTTTCGCAGGCCCACTGCGCCATGCCCACAAAGAACCGCTGGTCGGGGGTAAAGCCGTCGGCGGGGGTGAGCGTAAGGCCTTCGGTCTGCTTCTTCCATGCAATGTAAGCCAGCAGCGTTCCGCCGATATCGGCCACATCTTCTCCGCTGGTCAGGTGCGAGTTGATATGAATGTCGTCGACGATCGTGTAGCCGGCGTACTGGTCGCGCACGCAGTTGATGCGGTCTTCAAACCCTTTTGCATCTTCCGGCGTCCACCAGTCGCGCAGGTTTCCCTTGGCGTCGAACTGCCGCCCCTGGTCGTCGAAAGCATGCGTCAGCTCGTGGCCGATCGTGGCTCCGGTGTTGCCGTAGTTGGGCGCGTCGTCTTCTTTGGGATCGTAAAGCGGAGGCTGCAACACTCCCGCGGGAAAGTTGATGTCGTTCATTTGCGGATTGAAGTAGGCGTTCACGGTGGGTGGAGTCATGCCCCACTCGTTCAGGTCTACAGGCTTGCCAAGCTTGTTCCACTGGCGCGCATCCTCAAAGCGATAAGAGCGAACAGTGTTGCCGATATAATCGTCTGGCTTCACCGTGAGCGCCGAGTAGTCGCGCCACTTTTCGGGGTAGCCGATCTTGTTTCGAATGGCATGAAGCTTGCGCAGCGCCTCCGCCTTGGTCGCTTCGCTCATCCAGTCCAGGTGCTCAATCTCCTGCTGCATGGCGGTCTCTATCTGCTCGGTCATCAGTTGCGTCTTGGCCTTGGTATCGGCGGTAAACGTGCGCCGCACAAACTCCTGCCCCAACGCCTCTCCCAGGTTGCGATCCACGGACCGCGTACAGGTCTTCCAGCGCGGAGGCATCGCCGGCACGCCGCGCAGCGTCTTCGAGTAGAAGTCGAAGCTGGCCTGCTCGAACGGATGCGCGATATAAGGCGCGGCCGCCGTGAGCAGGTGAAAGCGCAAATAGCCGCGCAGGGTAGCCACGTCTTCCGTGGAGAGCTCTGTCTCAACGGCTCTGATGAACTCCGGCTGCGAGACGTTCAGCTTTGCCACTCCCGGAGCGCCTTGCACCTTGAAGTAAAGCGGCCAGTCGATGGAGGGCGCCAGAGCGGCAAGCTCTTGAATGGTTTTCATGTGGTAGGTATTGTGCGGATCGCGGCGCTGAACACGGGTGAGCGAGGCAACCGCGAGCGCGGATTCGATCTTGATGGTCGCGTCGGCGTCCTCTTTGGCTTGATCCGGGGTTTCGCCCGCCAAAATCAGGAGCTGCTGAATGTATGCCACGTATTGCTGACGGATGGTGACGCTTTTCGCATCGGTCTTGGTGTAGTAATCGCGATCTGGAAGGCCCAGTCCGCCGGCCGCCAATTCCACAATCACGGTCGAGGAATCGATGGCGTCCTGCCCTGTGCCCGAGCCAAAGAAGTAGCTGCCGGCGTATTCGTGGTGCAGGCTGATCAACGCCCGGAGCACATCGGCTCGAGTCTTGAGCGCGTCGATCCTGGCCAGCTCGCCCTGGATTGGCTTCATCCCCAGCGCGTCGATGGCCGCTGTGTTCATGCAGGCGGAAAAATAGTCGCCGACCTTTTGCTGCACGGCAGTGCGGTTAGACGCCTTGGCGTCGTCTTCGAGAATGCCCCAAAGAAACTGCTGGTTGTCATTGCCCAGTTTGGCGTAGACGCTCCACCCGGCCTGGTCCGCGGGAATGGGATTGCGAGTCTGCCAGCCACCGCAACTGAATTTGTAAAAGTCCACGCACGGGTCCGCCGAGCGGTCCAGGCTGGTCACGTCCAGCGACGGCGAATATGGCATGGCCTGCAGCGGGCGGGGCGCAGGCAGTTGCGCGGTAAGGCTGCCGATGCAGGCGGCAGAGGTTGCCGCAAGGACGAGCACAGACCTTAATAGCATGTGGTATTCCCCCGTGAGTGAATAGTACAACGGCTCAGGCGGCAACCGAAGGACCGGCGTTTCTATGGCCCTTTACAAAGAACCAACTCTGTCTTTGGGATGCCACCCACCTTTCGGCTGCATCCAATACCGTGATATCTTGTGTTTGCTGGAGCGTGTTTTTATGGGCCTCCTGTTCCTCGATCTCCCGATTCCGCCGCGTCACGGGACGTCGGCGGTCCCGCTCCGCCTCGGCGAACTCCCCTGCATCTTCCCACTTCCGGATCTTGGCGCGCACGACTGTCTTCGCTCCGTCCTCGTAAATGTAGAGGGATTTTCGGCAACCGCATTTGTGGCAGTACTGGTCGTAGTCCGGGTGCTTCTTCCAGCAAGAGGTGAACTGGCGAACGATTGCCTTGATCGTGGAGGAGGTGGGCTGCGTGGAAGTCATGCAGCATCTATGCACGAGTTGTTCCACAAGAATTCTAGGAGCCGGGTTTACGAACTCGTAAGTGCTTTGTCTTATGAATTGATGTAAGTGATTGTATTCTCATCCTCACCGAGGTCGATTATGCCGTCCATCTTTACGCCCACCCCAGCGGAAACGGAACGGAAATTGCCGGGTATTGGCGGCAAACCACCTCTTCACCGGCATCCAACCGGCGGAGGAGGCGGAGGAGGAGACGACGACTATACAAACCGCCGCCGCGGCCCACGCGAAGCTCTCTACCGCGTTCGGACCTTCGTTTTCCTTGGCCTGGCCTGCGACATGGTCTTCTTCGTCACTCTAATTGTGGTGTTCTACGCCAGCCAGTCGGGACTGCGCACCAATCCCCGCACTCACTTGCTGACCAGCAACTGGTACCCGGTTCACTTGCCGACCATTCTTTATTGGAATACGTTGGCGCTGCTGCTGAGCAGTGTGACTATGGAGCTGGCCCGGCGAGGCATCTTCAGGGAGTTCGACGTGCTTGAAGAATGGCTGGGACTGGGCCGTCCGGCTTTGCGCCGCGCCATCCCGTGGCTGGGGGCAACACTTCTCTTTGGCGCACTCTTCCTCACCGGACAGGGCATTGCCTGGAGGCAATTGACGGCCGCAGGTTTCGCCTTCGATCAGTCGGCGACTCCGGCAAGCTATTTCTTCTACGTGATCACCGGCCTTCACGCTGCCCATCTTCTTGCCGGAGTGGCTGCATTGATTCTGTGCCTGGTGTCTCTGGGCTGGCTTCGGCGCGTCGAGCAACGCCAGATTGCCGTGGACGCAACCGCCTGGTACTGGCACGCCATGGGTGTGGCTTGGCTAATCTTGCTCGCCGTCCTTGCCCTGGGACAGTAGAACAGACAAGTCCGTCAGCCATTTCGGTCCTGGAATCTTGCCGATTCAAATCGTCGATCAAGCCTGTTGCAGATGCAGCATCTTTCGGAACCGGTCGCCAAGGGTCAACGCTTCGGGACACTCGAAGTAGACTTGGCGATTGAGCCCCATCAGCAACTGCACGGCCATAATCCGATCGTTGCCCGCGCTGAGCGGCCCGCCCTCGTGAACCCATTCGTCTGTCAGGTATTCAATTGCGTGGCCCAGAATCTCCAGCGCTCGTCCCGCCTGGGGCGTAATGTGCCGGGGGCGCTTGGGTAGTGTCTGTGCAACCAGGGTGGCTGGCGCGGAAGCCGGAAATAAGTAGCCGGTTGACATGGATGTCGCCATGGGTTCTATCCTCACCCTGTTCTTCGGCCACTTCGGAGATCTTTTCAGATAACCAACGTACTGTGTCCCAGACCAGAACAATGGATTATTGCGCTTCAAAAATGGGAATTCCAGTGACACCGCTCACACATGTTCCTTCCGTGTTTCGGCAATGATGTTCCTTCGCGGTTCCGGCATCGCAAGCGGAGAACCCTTAACCTTGAGGAAAAGGGGCGGAATCTCCCTTGAACCGGGTCGCCTTGACGGGATGAGGCTGAAAACCTAATCTCAAACCAGCACCCTGTTTGATCGGTTCCGATTCTGACCCGGCGGGCAGGGCGATCTCACCGAACTTTTTACACCAGGCGGCGATGAACCAGATCCCTTACCACTGGCAGTATCTCCCACTGTTCATGCAGATTCTTGCAGCATTTCTGCTCGGCGTGGTCATGGTAACGGCTTCATGGTTTGTTGGCCGCCATCGCAACTCGGTTACCAAGCTGGCAGCATACGAGTGCGGAATCGAAGCCGTGGGCGACGCCCGAAACCGCTTCAGCGTCCGCTTCTACATGGTGGCGGTCCTGTTCATCCTGTTCGACGTGGAAGCTGTATTCATGATGCCCTGGGCGGTAATCTACCGCCAGCTCTATCACCTTACCGGCAACAAGCTTTTCGGTTTCTGGGAGATGGCCGTCTACCTCGGCTTTGTCGCCGTCGGCCTCTACTACATCGTGCGCAAGGGTATCCTGAATTGGAGCCGGGACAAGGCGGACCTCTAGAATGACAGTGACTTCAGCCATCGCACTTCAGGGCAAGGCAGCCGTGCTGGACGGACTGCCGGAGCATCCCGCCGTCAAGGCGATCCTCGCCTGGAACGCGGATGCGCTGGCCGACGCCAAATTCGATCGGGGCGAACTTACATTGACCATAGTGCCCGAGCAGATTCGCGCTGCGGCGGCCACCGTTCAGGCTGCCGGGTACAACTTCTTCGAGGATATGACCGCGGTCGACTGGTTTCCCTCCTCTCCCCGCTTCCAGTTGAGCTATCACCTTCTTTCGCACGCTTATAAGGAACGCCTCCGGCTGCGCGTGCTGGTTGAAGAGGCAAGCCCTTCCGTCCAGTCCATCGTTCCGGTCTGGCCTGCGGCCAACTACTACGAACGCGAGGTGTTCGACCTCTTCGGCATTCGATTCGACGAGCATCCCAACCTGCGCCGCATCATGATGCCTGACGATTGGCAAGGGCATCCCCTGCGCAAGGACTATCCAGTGGAGGGCTATCGCTGATGACCGAAGTTTCAGGCACGCCCATCCTTGAGGCACCGGTAGCCGAAGGCGCTCGCGATCAGCACATGGTCCTGAACATGGGCCCCCAGCACCCGGCCACGCATGGCGTTCTGCGCCTTGTTATCGAACTCGACGGCGAAATCGTCGTCCGGCTCTATCCCGAGATCGGCTATCTGCACACCGGCATTGAAAAGACCTGCGAGGCCAAGTTCTATCAACAGGTGGTTCCACTCACCGATCGCGTCGACTACCTCGGCCCCATGGCCAACAACCTGTGTTATTGCCTGGCCGTCGAGAAACTCCTCGGCCTTGAGATTCCTCCGCGAGCACAGTGGATCAGGGTCCTGCTTACCGAACTCACTCGCCTGAACTCGCATCTCATCTGGCTTGGCACCCATGCCATGGACATAGGCGCGCTTACAGTCTTCCTTTATACCTTCCGCGAACGTGAGGATATTCTAAGAATCTTTGAGGCAGTCTCTGGCCAGCGAATGATGACCAGCTACTTCCGCATCGGCGGGCTTTCGATGGAGCCGCCGTTGGACCTCTTCGATCGCATCCAGACATTCATCCGCACCTTCCCCGAGAAGATTGACGAGTACTCCAACCTTCTCACCGGCAACCCGATCTTCCGCAACCGGCTCAAGGGGGTGGGCTATATCTCGGCCTTCGATGCCGTCGCGCTTGGAGTAACCGGTCCTTGCATGAGGGCGTCAGGCATCGACTTCGACCTGCGCCGCGATATGCCATACTCCGGCTACGAGAACTTCAAATTCAATGTACCCATTTCAACGGACGGCGATTGCTGGGCGCGATATGAGGTTCGGCTCATTGAAATGCGCGAGAGTATCAAGATCATCCAGCAGGCGCTGGACGGGATGCCGGAGGGGCCTGTGAAAGCAGACGCGCCAAAGATTGTTCTGCCCGATCGCGAAAAGATGAAGACCCAGATGGAGGCGCTGATCCATCATTTCAAAATCGTCACCGAGGGCTTTGCGGTTCCGGCCGGCGAGGTGTATCAGGGCATTGAATCGGCGCACGGGCAAATGGGCTACTACGTGGTGTCGGACGGGACGGCCAAGCCCTACCGGGTTCATATGCGCTATCCGTCGTTTGCAACGTTGCAGGCGCTTGAAACCATGTGCCAGGGCCGCATGTTGGCGGATGTGGTTGCAGTCATCGGGTCCATCGACATTGTGTTGGGGGAAATCGATCGGTAAGGAAGACAGGAAAGAGTAGGGCTTTAGCCCCTGAGGGAAAGTGGGTTGGAACAAACCGGACTGATCGATAATCAACCCGTCGCGGACTCAGCTCAGTTGTACGTCGAGCTATGGGTCTCCCTCGCTTCCCTGCTCCGCAGCTATACCGCGGCTCACGGGCTGAACGGCAGCCGTCAGGCCACGGTGGAACTGGGAGAGGAACGGATACTGGTCCGCCACGGCGACGATTGGTTGGATTTAGAGCGTACGGACAGGGCAATCATCTGGCAGCGAGAAGATGGAAGGCAAGGAAAACTGCACTTCACCGAGCACGGGCGATTGCGCGAGGTTGATTCGGAACACTCAGGCGAGGAAGAGATGGATATGGCAGCCGAACGCTGGGCACGGGAGTTGATGCTATGAGTCCAAATGAGATGAGCCCGGAAACCATGACCCTGTTTTCGCCGCAACTGGCAGCGCGCTTCGACGCGCTTGTCCTGAAATACCCCCTCAAGCGGTCCGCCCTCATCCCCATGCTGCTCTATGCGCAAGACGAGATCGGCTACCTCTCCGACGCCGTCGTTGCCGAAGTAGCCGAGCGCATCGGCATCACCGAACTCGAAGTGCGGAATGTGGCAAGCTACTACTCGATGCTGCGATTCAAGCCTGTTGGCAAATACAATGTCCAGGTCTGCACCAACATCGTTTGCATGTTGCGCGGGGCGTACGGTGTTTTTGAGAGCTTCCAGGAAGAACTCGGCATCGGCCACAAGGGCGTGACGTCAGACGGCGTCTTCTCGCTGGAAGAGGTCGAGTGCATCGGCGCATGTTGCTGGGCTCCAGCCATCCAGGTCAACTACGAGTTCCACGACGAGCTGACAGCTGGTCATGTTCCCGGCATCGTGGCCGGTTATCGCGGCCGTGCGCTTGCGGAAGGGACCCCGACCCATGCCTAGGCTCGTCTCCCATCCCGATGAAGTAAAAATCGTGACCCGCCGGTTTGGCATGGGCGCGGAAAAGATCGATCGTTATCTGAAACTCGGCGGCTATGAGGCCGCGAAAAAGTGTCTCGCTCAGGGCCCCGACTGGATCATCAACGAGATGAAGGCCTCAAACCTTCGCGGGCGCGGAGGCGCGGGCTTTCCCACCGGACTCAAATGGTCGTTTGTACCCAAGCAGAACCCCAAGCCGAAATATGTGCTGGTCAATGGCGACGAGAGCGAGCCTGGAACCTGCAAGGATCACTTGATCTTTTTACATGATCCTCATGCAGTCATTGAAGGTACCATCATCGCCGGCCTAGCCATCGGAGCAAAGATGGGCTTCATTTACTTGCGCGGCGAGTACCGCCATCTGCTCGAAATCATGGAAATGGCCGTCGCCGATGCATACGCCAAAGGTTTCCTCGGCAAGAACATCTTCGGCTCCGAAACCGAGTTCCAGATCGTCACCCAAACCGGCGCGGGCGCTTATGAAGTGGGCGAGGAATCCGCCCTGATGGAGTCGCTCGAAGGCAAACGGGGCATTCCACGCATCAAGCCGCCGTTTCCCGCGGTCGTCGGCCTCTACGGCGGTCCCACGGTCATCAACAACGCCGAGACCATCGCCACCGTGCCTCATGTCATTGAGATGGGCGCGGCGGCCTACTCCGCGACAGGCTCGCCGCGCAACGGCGGAACACGCCTCTTCTGCATCAGCGGCCATGTGGCGCGCCCCGGCGTGTACGAGCTGCCCATGGGTTACAACCTCAAGAAGATGATCTACGAAGTGGCCGGCGGAATTCGGGGCGGGCGCACGCTCAAAGCCGTTGTCCCTGGCGGCTCTTCAACGCCAGTGCTGCTACCGGAAGAGATCGAGAACCTGGGCATGGACTTCGACCAGGTTGGCAAAGCCGGCTCCATGCTTGGCTCCGGCGGCGTGGTGGTAATCGACGACCAGACCTGCATCGTCGAATTCGCGCTGCGCACCATGAGCTTTTACCAGCACGAAAGCTGCGGCTGGTGCATCCCCTGCCGCGAGGGTACCGACTGGCTGAAGAAGTCTCTGACCCGGTTCCACGCCGGCTTCGGTGTAGCAAAGGACATCGATAACATTCAGTATCTAGCCGAAAACATGATGGGCCGCACCTTCTGCCCGCTCGGCGACGCGGCCGCCATGCCCACGCTTGGCTTCGTAAAGAAATTCCGCAAGGAGTTTGAAGACCATTTGAACGGGAAGCCGTGCCCGTTTGCTAAACAGAATAAATCGGAATTAGTGGAGATGCTCTAATGCTTTTCGATGTACCAAGTATGAAGAAGCTAACTCACGTTCCATACGGGGAGACCTATTGGCCTTTGCGCCAGGCGCTCGACCGTATAGATCCGCAAGCCTTCGGCAAGATTCACGAAGAACTGACAGCTCGATTTGATGATAGGGAGATCGATACCGCAGGTTGGATACCGGGATCCAACTGGGAGGGGACCACATGGTGGCCAATCTATTTGGCGGTAGGCATGGACCAGGAGGTATCGGGTAGGTTTTTTGGTCAAATCGTTTGGCAGGTTGTTATGGACCACCCGAACTGCTGGACTTCCGGGAAATACGAAAAAGACGGTGTACCGATCAGAAGTCGAACCTACTTTCGCATCGATTGTCCAAAATGAGTTCGGGCCGGGTGGCCCAGATCTCGATCCTGAGACCCGGAGCTGACTCAAGATAGTAGGACTGAAATGAAGAAACGCTATCTGGTTGTCTATGAAAAATGCGCACACAATTTCGCCGGATATGCACCGGATGTCCTGGGTTGCATTTCTACAGGGCGTTCGCTTAAGCACATGCGTGAGATGATGACGGAAGCACTCGAATTCCACCTCTCTTCAATGCTGTGTGAAGGTGAAGAGATTCCAGAACCGATCACCACGCAAGTTGACTTTGCGCTCGATGCGGAAGACGAAATCGTGGAGTACTGTGTCGTTGATTGGCTCGAAGTCAGAATTGTGAAAAGCGTTTATCGAAACGCAAAGAAGATTGAACCCGGCTACTCAATCATCAAGGCTGCACGGCGCGCAATGAAAGCCGCGTAGGAAAACATTGCAAAGGGCTGGAAAATGAACGACCGCACAATTCATCGAGGAAGCATCAGCAACCGATGAAATACCGGGAGTTCACGCGAGATTTACGAGACGAGGGATGGCGGATCGAGGGCCAAGAGGGCAGTCATCAGCATTGGGTTCATCCAACAAAACAGGGTAAAGTTACGGTAGCGGGACATCCGAACGACGATATTCCGCCCAAAACGCTGAAGGCGATGCGCAAACAGGCAGGGATGAAATGAAAACCGAGTTCTTGGTAGTTTTTGAAGTGGGTAAAACGAGCTTCGGCGCATCCTCTCCGGATATTCCGGGATGCTTCGCCGTGGGGCCGACACTGGACGAAACGCGGCGGCGCTTCCTGGAAGCGGTCGAAACGCATCTGGAATGGATGGCGAACGATCACGATCCCATTCCTCAACCCGTGACCACCATCTACGATTTTTCGCGGGAGCCGGGCGAGGAAGCCTCCAGCTATTACGTTGAGTGGCTACCGATTTCGATGCCCGTCGAAATGCGCCTTGCCATTTCCGCATAAGGACACGAATGCCAGACGTAACCTTCACAGTCGATGGAAAGAAGCTCACGGCGCCCGCCGGGACTCTGCTGATCGAAGCCTGCCGCAAGGCCGGCATCGAGATCCCCGCTTTCTGCTACTACCCTGGCCTAAGCCTGCAGGCCGCCTGCCGCATGTGTGTCGTTCGCCAGGAAAAAGTGCCCAAGCTGCAAACCGCATGCACCACCACCGTCGCCGAGGGCCAGGTCTTCGTCACCGAGTCCGCTGAAATTGCCCAGGCCCGCAAGGCCACCATCGAGTTGCTGCTCGGCAATCACCCTCTCGACTGCCCGGTCTGCGACGCAGGCGGCGAATGCGAACTGCAGGATATGACCTTCAAGTACGGCGCTGGCGAGAGCCTCTACGCCGAAGCCAAGGCGCACCGCGACGAGCAGCAATGGTCTCCCGCCGTCTACTACGACCGCCCGCGCTGCATCCTTTGTTACCGCTGCATCCGCATGTGCGGCGAAGGCATGGACGTGTGGGCGCTGGGTGTGCAGAACCGCGGCGTAAGCTCGGTAATCGTTCCCAACGCCGCTACGCCCGACGCCCCGACCGGCCAACTCGACTGCGAACAATGCGGCATGTGCATCGATGTTTGCCCGGTTGGCGCGCTCACCAGCGGCAGCTATCGCTACAAGACCCGCCCCTGGGAGATGAATCACGTATCGTCCGTCTGCACCCACTGCGCCGACGGCTGCAAAGTCACCCTCGGTGTGCGCCAGGTCAACGACGGCTCCGAAATTGTTCGCGCCGACAACCGCGACAAAAGCGGCATCAATGGCGACTTCCTCTGCGCCAAGGGCCGCTTCGGCTTTGACTTTGTCGAGAGCTCTGAGCGCCTCTCAAAGCCCCTGGTTCGCAATGTTCAGGGCAAGCTCGAGCCGGCCACATGGGAGCACGCGCTCCGCTTTGCCGCCACAAAGCTTAAGGAGATTCGCGACAGCAAAGGCGGCGCGGCAATCGGCGTTATCGGCTCCAACCAGACCACTAACGAAGAGAATTACCTACTACAGAAGTTCGCACGCACGGTCCTCCAGACCAACAACATCGACCACGAGCGCACCACCGACTATGCGGCCTTTGCGCGCGCCCTCGCCGGCCACAGCGGCAAGGCAGCCAGCTTGCGCGATATCGCAACCGCCCCCGCAATCCTGCTGGTAGGCGGCGATCCCACCGAAGAACATCCCCTGCTGGCCTGGACTCTGCGCACCAATGTTCGTCTCAACCAGGCGCGTCTCTACGTTGTAAACAGCAAGGCCATCAAGCTTGAACGGCAGGCCAAAGCCACTCTGCGGCTGCCTCCGGACGGCTACACCAACCTCGATGCTTACCCGGACGCCGCCAATCCCGACTTCACTAACGCCATCCTCGCCGAGGAGTCGCTGGTCGTTATCTTTGGCCAGGAATATCGCGGCAAGGCTCTGGAGTCGATGGTTGCCTGGGGCCTGAATCGCGGTAATGTCCGCTTCGCCTATCTCGGCGATCATTCAAACTCGCGCGGTGCAGCCGACATGGGCCTCTTCCCTGACCTTCTCCCCGGCTATGTGCCTGTCGCATCCCCTGGCACATTCGCGGAATACCCTGGCCTGCCCGCAACGCCCGGCAAGACCATGCCCGAGATCTTTTTGGCAGCCGGCAAAGGCGAACTTGGCGCATTGCTTGTTGTGGGAGCAAACCCGGTGGACAGCCTGCGCGTAAGCCCCGCGTCCCTCAAGAACACCTTCGTCATCGTTCAAGACATCTTCCTCACCGAAACCGCAGCCATTGCCGATGTCGTTTTTCCAGCAGCCAGCCTCTACGAGAAGACCGGCACCATCACCAACACATTCGGCGATGTGCAACTGGCAAAGAAGGCAGCCGACCGCGCCGGCGTCAAGACCGACTTTGAGATCCTGGTGCGCCTGGCCGGCGGCATGGGTGTCGATGTCAAATCGCTGGTTCCCTTCGGCAAGGGCGGCGTCACGGCCGATTTGGGCCAGTCGCGCGGCGCCCAGGCAGGCGAAGCGGACCGCCATGCCGTCTGGCTCGCGGCCAACGATCTCGAACCACGCCTCAGCCCCTTCGATCCCCTCGCGGTACTGGATGAGATCGAGCGCCTTGTCCCAGGCTATAAACTGGACCGCATCAATCTCTTTGGCGGAAACGATGTGCGCTCGGAGCCTGGCCTTGTTCCGGTTTCTTCGCTAACCTCGCCGCAAAATCCCGTGCCCGGCTTTATCGCTCCCGCGCACGACACCCTTTTCACCTCCGGAACGCTGGGCCGTTACAGCCCCGCGCTCAAACAACTCCAACTGCATCAGGCGCCTGCGCTGGCAAACGCGGCTGCGGACTGAATCTTGAATTGCGAAATTTGTTTGTATCAGGGCACGAATTGCGTCGTGCCATAGAACGCGGAAAAACGATTGGGGCTTTAGCCCCTGCTGAGATTTCGTAGAAAGACGAACCCGAGAGGCTAAGGACCCGTGACGATTTTCGAGTTTTTCCTGTGGAGCCTGCTCAAAGTGGCCGTATGTACGGTAGTGATGCTGATGGGCGTCGCGTATACCGTATTGCTGGAGCGCAAGCTCGTGGGCCGCATCCAGAATCGCTGGGGCCCCAGCCGTGTTGGCCCCTTCGGCCTGCTTCAGCCGCTCGTCGACGGTGCAAAGTCCTTCCTCAAAGAGGACATCATCCCCACATCTGTATACAAGCCGCTCTACCTGCTCGCGCCCATCCTCGCGCTGGGTTGCGCGCTCATCTCCATCGGCGTCGTGCCCTTCGGCGAGCCTAACGTTGGGCCGCGCGGCTTGCACCTGTTCGAGATTGCCGATGTCAATATCGGCCTTCTGGTCATCCTCGGCGTTACGTCAATCGGCGTATACGGGGTTGCTCTGGCAGGTTGGGCATCGAACAACAAGTATTCTCTGCTCGGCTCTCTCCGCTCCTCTGCCCAGTTGGTCAGCTATGAGCTGGCTCTCGGACTTTCGCTTGTTGGTGTCGTGGTACGTGCCGGATCGCTCAATCTGCGTGTCATTGTGGAACAACAGGCCACCAAAGGCGTACTCACCTGGAATATCTTCGGTGGCTTGCAATTTGTGGCGTTCTTCATTTACCTCATGGCGGCCTATGCTGAAACCAACCGCTCCCCCTTCGATCTGGTGGAAGCGGAAAGCGAACTGGCCGGGGGCTATAACGTCGAGTACAGCTCCATGAAGTTCGCCATGTTTTTCATGGCCGAATACGCCAACATGATTACCGTCGGCTGCGTGGCCACTCTTCTTTTCCTGGGCGGATGGACCAGCCCCTTCGGCGACCTGATTCCGCCACCGCAGAACATCTTCGTTCATGCGCTGATGCCCATCTTCTGGTTCGTTTCAAAAGTCTTCTGCTTTCTGTTTCTTTACGTCTGGGTGCGGGGAACGCTGCCCCGTTTCCGTTATGACCAGCTCATGAGCTACGGTTGGAAATACCTCATGCCGCTGGCCATGCTCAACATTATGGCCACCAGCCTTTGGTATGCCTACCACTGATTTACAATCGGGAGAGATTCCGGGAGCCTGAGCCGTTTGCTCCACAACCTTTCCTGATAACCTGCCGGCTTTTATTTGCCGGCTTTGGCCTGAACGCCAGGGAACGATGCACCTAATTCTGTTTATCGTTTTTGCCGGACTCTGCCTGACCGGAGCCATCAACCTCCTGCTCCAGAGTCATCCCATCAACAGCGCGCTCTCGCTGATTGTGGTGATGACCTCGCTGGCGGTACTCTACCTGCTTCTTGGCGCGGAGTTTCTGGCCGCCGCGCAGGTCATCGTCTATGCCGGCGCAATCATGGTGCTGTTTACCTTCGTCGTCATGCTGCTCAACGCCGGCCGCGAAGAGCGCACAATGGGCAGCCGCACTTGGCGCGCGGTTGGCTTTCCCGCCGTGGTCGCCGTCCTGGCGGTCATCGCCACCGTAATTCTCAAGGCACAGGGCCTCGGCGTAGCCAGATTGTCCGACGGCATCACCTCAACCGCGGACCTCAGCAAAGTACTCTTTACCGAATTGCTTTTGCCCTTCGAAGTGACATCGGTCCTCATTCTCATCGCCATCCTCGGCGCTGTAGCACTGGGCCGCCACGGCCACGGCGACAGCGACGGAAAGACGGAAAGGACGGCTGCCAAGTGAGCACCTTTCTCTCGCAGCAAGTCCCCCTGTCGTGGTATCTGCTGCTTAGCGCGGTGCTGTTTTCGCTCGGCATCATTGGTTTCCTCATCAAGCGCAATCTCATCACCGTCTTCATGTCCATTGAGCTCATGCTCAACGCCGTCAATCTCTCGTTTGTAACTTTCGCCCGCCAGTGGCAGTTTTGCGACCCGTCCACGCAGGGATGCCTGCTAGCCCAAGCCCACGCGGTGAAGGGCCAGATTTTTGTCTTCTTTGTGATGATGGTGGCCGCGGCGGAAGCTGCCGTTGGTCTGGCCATCATCATCGCCGTCTTCCGCGCCCGTGCAACCCTGGCCGTCGACCGTATCGACCTGATGAAACTATGAACGGATACCTACATCTCTGGTTGATCCCGCTTCTGCCGTTCGCAGGCTTCCTCTTCAATGGAGTCCTCGGCAAGCGGCTGCCTAAGTGGATTGTCACAACGGTTGCGCTGCTCGCGCCACTAGCGTCGTTCGCATTGGTGCTCCTTGCTGTATCAAGCCTTCTCGGCGCCCAAGACGGGCCCAGCCCGTTCCCCTTCGTCGAGACCTGCCCGCTAGCCTGGATCAACATCGGCACGCTCCACATCGACTTCAGCTTCATCCTCGACCAGCTTTCCCTAGTCATGCTGCTAGTCGTCACCGGCGTAGGCTTCTTAATTCACATCTACTCTGTCGGCTACATGAAGGTCGAAGCGGGTTACGCGCGCTACTTCTCCTATCTCAACCTCTTCCTCTTCTTCATGACCGTGCTGGTCCTCGCCGGCAACGCCCTGCTCATGTTCGTCGGCTGGGAAGGCGTCGGCCTGGCTTCCTACCTGCTCATCGGCTTCTGGTTCCAGAAAACCACCGCCGCCGACGCAGGCAAAAAAGCCTTCATCGTCAATCGCATCGGCGACTTCGGTTTCCTCATCGGAATGTTCCTGCTGCTGGCCAACTTTGGCACCCTCACCTTTACCGAGATCGCCACCAAGCTAGGCCAGGACCCAGGCTGGACTGGCGGAGTGGTGACGGTCATAGCGCTTTGCCTGCTGCTCGGCGCAACAGGCAAATCCGCCCAGCTTCCCCTTTACATCTGGCTGCCCGACGCAATGGAAGGCCCCACCCCGGTTTCCGCGCTCATCCATGCCGCCACCATGGTCACCGCCGGCGTCTACATGATCGCCCGCAATCATGTTTTGTTCGACCACTCGCCCTTCGCCTTGAGCATTGTAGCCGTCGTGGGCGCAGCCACGGCACTGTTTGCCGCCACCATCGCCCTCGTCCAAACCGATATCAAGCGCGTGCTGGCCTACTCCACCATTTCCCAGCTCGGGTACATGTTTTTGGGCTGCGGTGTAGCCGCCTACTCGGCCGCCATCTTCCACCTGGTCACGCACGCATTCTTCAAGGCCCTGCTCTTCCTTGCGGCCGGCTCGGTAATCCACGCCATCGGCGGCGAACAGGACCTCCGCAAAATGGGCGGTCTTCGCAAAAAGCTGCCCGTCACCTTTGCCGTCACCACGGTCGGCGTTCTGGCCATCGCCGGCATCCCTCCGTTCGCCGGATTCTTTTCCAAGGACGCGATCCTGGCCGCCGCCTTTGCGCAAGGAGACACCGGCAAGGCCCTCTGGTTCGTTGGCCTGCTCACGGCCCTGCTCACCTCGTTCTACATGTTTCGGCTCTGGTATCTGGCCTTTTTCGGCAAGCCGCGCAGCGAAGCAGAAACTCACCACCACCCCACTCCCTGGTCCATGCTCGTCCCATTGGTTATTCTCGCGCTGCTCTCCATCGGCGGCGGATGGATTAGCGGCGCGTGGACAGGTGTGGGACGTTTTGGCTCTTTCCTCGCGCCAGTGCTAGGCCTGACGGCGACGGATCCAGAAAGTGCTGCTCTCGAAGTGACTCTAAGCGTCGTGGCCGTCGTCGTTGCCGTTCTCGGATGGTTTATGGCCGAACTCTTCTACGGGCAGAAACCAGACAGTCCCGCCAAGCTGGCCGCGGCTCTTCCGGGCGCATACAAGCTCCTCGTCGGCAAGTACTACGTCGACCAAATCTACGGCGCATGCATCGTCAAGCCCCTGCTCCTGTTCTCCAAGTATTTTCTGAGCCCGGTCGTCGACACGGCGCTGCTCGGCGGAACCGCCTGGCTCCTGGGCGGCACAGCAACCTTCGCTGGTGCGCTCCTCCAGCGCTGGCAGTCGGGCAATCTGCGTTCCTATGCGGCATGGCTCACTGCGGGCGCGGCGGCAGTGCTGCTATTTGTTGTGGTTCCGTGGTACCTGGTCTGGCCGGCATCGTTGGATTTCGTATGGAAAGTAGCGAGGCATTGAGAGAATGAACGCGATAAACGAATCGATTCTCACCTTGATCCTCCTTGCCCCGCTGGCCGGAGCAGCACTGATCGTGCTCGTCCCCGATCGCGCCAAATTGCCCAACTGGATCGCCCTCCTGACCTCGCTCGTCACCTTCGGCCTTACGCTGCACCTGCCCGCGCACTTCATTCTCGGTCAAAGCGGATTCCAGTTCTTGATCGATATTCCATGGATCGACAGCCCCGCCATTCACTACCATGTAGGTATCGATGGCCTGAGCCTCTGGCTCGTTGTCCTCACCGGCCTGCTGGCCCCGGTCGGCGTAGTCGCAAGCTGGAATGCCATCAAGGAACGCCGCAAAATCTTCTTCGCGCTCTTTATGGTCCAGCAAACGGCCATGCTCGGCGTCTTCATTTCGCTTGACCTGATGCTCTACTACGGCTTCTGGGAGCTTTCCCTGGTGCCCATGGTCATCCTCATCGCCATGTATGGCCGCAAGGATGGACCCAAAGCCGCGATGAAGTTTTTCCTCTTCACGTTCATCCCATCGGCCCCGCTTTTGGTTGCGATTCTGTGGCTCTACGCCAAAACTGGCAGCTTCGACTTCGTCACCTTGCAAATCCTGATAGCTCACGGCTCGTTTCCCGCCGACGCACTCTGCTGGGTAGCCTTCGCGTTCCTGTTCGCGTTCGCGGTCAAAGTTCCGATCTTTCCGCTTCACGGCTGGCTTGCGGATACATACGGCGAAGCTCCGGTAGCTCTCGCAATGGTCGTGGCCGGAAAGCTGGGCCTCTACTCCATGCTCCGCTTCCACATCGGTCTCTTCCCCGTGCAAGCGCGGGCTCTGGCGCCCTGGCTTATCGCGCTGGCGGTCATCGGAATTCTTTACGGCGCGTGCCTGGCGCTGGTGCAGCGCGACTTCTGGCGGCTCATCGCCTTTGCCGCCCTCAGCCACCTCAGCCTCATCGTTCTCGGCATTTACGGCTTCACCGCAATCGGCTCAGCTGGCGCTGTTTATCAGATCCTCAACCACGGCGTTGTCGACGGCGCGCTCTTCCTTCTCCTGGGCGTCCTCTACGATCGCTATTCGTCCAGCCAGATCGCGGATTTTGGAGGCCTGGCAGGCAAACTGCCTCGCACCGCGACGCTTTTCGTGATCGCGTCCCTCGCCATGATCGGCCTGCCTTTGCTGAACAACTTTGTGGGGGAATTCCTTATCCTCTCCAGCACCTTCTCCGGTGTCAGCCGCAGTTGGGCCATCGCGGCGTCGCTCGGCGTAATCCTCGGCGCTGCTTACATGCTCATGCTCGTCCAACGTCTTTTCTACGGCCCTGAGAGTGAACTAGCCAGGTTAACGCCCGCCGACGATCTTCACTTCCGCGAGTTGGCTGTGCTATGGCCCCTCGCCGTACTCATGCTGGTCATGGGACTCGCCCCGTCAATTTGGCTCACGTCATTGGAGAGAATTGGACACATTCCACAATTGAAATCGTTGGCTGCTTCTCCAGGGTTCGTTTTGCCATCCTCACCTTCGACAGCCTCGTCTCAAAGGGAGGACCAACGGTGAATCCAGTTCCCGATATTCTCCGCATCCTTCCCGAGGTCGTCCTCACACTGACAGGCGTCGCCGTCATGCTTATCGACGCCTCGCTGCCGCCTCCGTCTTCCCGCCGTTGGCTTGGCTGGGTTGCCGCCATCGGGACCACCCTCGCTCTCTGGGCCAGCGTTGCGCAATTCTCCCTTGCACAAGGCGCCGGCTTCTACGGCACAGTCGAGACCAGCGCCTTTACCATCTTCTTCCACATCCTCATTTGTGGCATCGTGCTCGTGGCGCTCCTGCTCTCGCTCGATACTCTGCCGGAAGACAGCCATCATCAGGGCGAGTACTACGCGCTCGTTGTCTTCGGCGCGGTGGGAATGTGCCTGCTCACCGGAGCCGTCGAGTTGCTGGTCGTCTTCATCGCTCTCGAAATCTCATCCATCTCCACATACGTTCTGGCCGGCTACCGCAAGCAGACAGCGCGCGGCCCCGAAGCCGCCATCAAGTACTTTCTGCTTGGCTCATTTGCCACTGCATTCCTTCTCTACGGAGTTGCGTTTATCTTTGGAGCTACCGGCACAACTCAGATTTACGAGATTGCCCACCTTGCTTCCACCGCCCAGAATCACTCGTTCCTCCTGACCGGAATGGCGCTGATGCTGGTCGGCATTCTGTTCAAGGTCTCCGCCGCGCCATTCCACCTCTGGACGCCGGACGTCTACGAAGGCGCGCCTTCGCCGGTGGTGGCATTGCTTTCCACAGCGCCCAAAGCCGCTGCCTTCGCGCTGCTTCTGCGGGTGTTGTATGAGGTCTTTCCCAGCCTTCACTCCACCTGGGCGCCGCTGCTGTGGATCGTGGCCGTCCTATCAATGACCGTTGGCAACCTGGCCGCGCTGCGCCAGCAGAACGTCAAGCGCATGTTGGCTTACTCATCCATCGCTCACGCCGGCTACCTGCTGGCCGCCTTCGCAGGAGCTACGAACGCGAACGGATTTGGAGAAAGCGGCATTGCCGCCGCCAGCTTCTACATCGCGGCCTACGCTGCAATGAATGTAGGCGTGTTCGCCGTCATTACGCTAGTAAGCGGATACGACGAGGACCTGCCCTTCATTCAGGATTTTCGCGGCCTCATTTACCGCTCTCCGCTGCTTGGCAGCTTGTTGATCTTCTTCCTCGTGTCCCTGGTCGGAATTCCCTTCACCGGCGGGTTCTTCGGCAAGTTCTACTCATTCTCCGCCGCAGTGGGGGGCGGGGCTATCTGGCTGGCAATCATTGGACTGCTGAACTCGGGATTGGCGGCGGCCTACTATCTCCGGCTCGCCCTGGCGGCAGCCCAGCGTCCCGTCAGCAATCAGGATGAAGTTGCGGCTTCCACCCCCAGGGTGGGTATAGCGGTGGGAGCGGCCTTGCTGTTTGCGGTTGCTGCAACACTGGTTCTGGGCATCCAACCAAGCGGAGCACTCAGTGCCGCTGAAGCCGCAGCTCACACACTGGAAGCGCCCGCATCGCAAATGGGCGCGCCAACCACCTTGTCCCCAGCCGACAGGACTGACGCCAGACCGGCCCCTTGAAGCGCCTGGGCGGATCTACCCGCCATCTCCTTCACAACCAGACTGGTGTAGAACATCGTGGCAAGTTGAAGCACCCGTCCATCCACGTAGTGTTCGTTCACCCAGATTCGTGCCGCCTTGCCCATCCGTTGCCGTCTCGCGCGGTTGCGCAGCAAGCTGAGCACTGCCTCGGTTATCGCTCCGGGGTTGCCGGGTTGAATCAGCAACCCGGTAACTTCGGGATCCACTGAATCCCGGGAGCCCGTAGCCACCGTGGTGATGACTGGTACGCCCGACGCAGCCGCCTCCAGCACCACGTTGGGAAAGCCCTCGCGCCAAGTGGGTAGCACCAAAACATCCATAGCGCGGTAGTAGGGCGCTGTGTCGTCCACAAAGCCCGTGCAATGAATTTTCGGGTGCCGCCGAATGCGTTCACGGAGACTGGCGCACAGCGCATCTTCCGAACCATCGAACCAGCCCACCAGCAAGAGTCGCGCGTTCGGGTCCGCAATCGAAATGGCGTCGAATGCTTCCAGCAGCTCAGGCACACCCTTGTCGCGCGTCAATCGCCCCACAAAACCCACCACGCGGCATGCGGCCGGGATACCCAGTTGGTCTCGCACATCGCTTAGGCCGGGCGAAAACCGTTCCGTGTCGACCCCATTGCTGCTGCCCTCGCCAAGCAAATTCAGCTTTGTCCGCGGCGCCACACCGAGCCCCTGCGCCCTGGCTCGCAGGCTCTCGCTATTGCACAACACCACCTGTGCGCAGGATGAAGCCATCCGCTCGGCAGCCAGCAGAATCCTGCGCTTCAGTCCTGTGCAGGTTTCCAGCTTTAGCCCGCGAAGCATATAAATGCGAACGGGCACACCGGCCAGCCTGGCCGCCACGGTCCCAAGCAGGCCAGCCTTGGGAGTGCTGAACTCGGTGACATCCGGCTTGAGCCGACGCAGCAACCACCAAAGCCGCGCCAGCGACAATATATCCGCAAACGGCGCAATCACCCGCTGCATCGGAAGGGCTATCGAACCAACCCCTTCGCGCGCCGCTGTCCGCTCCAGAAGCTCACCCGGACTTGAGACTAGCGTTACGCGGAATCCTGCTTGGCGCAGAGCTCCCAATCGTCCGCCGAGATTGAGGCAGGTTTGAGGATGCGTAATCCCCACCACAATGTGGGGCGCTCGCCGCGTTGAATGGCTCGTAACTTCAGCGATGTGTTGTGGCGATGTGAAGACCGGCATGAATCGGGTTGCGCTCCAAGCATCCTCTCGGCATCCGTGTGTGCCGGGGAATCTGCTTCAACGCTGGGGGTAAAAGTCGCTGCTGCCCTATGAATTTGATGCGAATTCTAATCGTATCGGCGGGTTTCTAGCCCTTGAAAGACTTCCTGACGCAATCTGCCAGCGTCCATTACGGAACAGTCCGATGTGCAAATCAAAGACAATGTATCATCGCTGTTCACCGCTGTGTGTGCGCCGGAACACACCGTATTGCAGCATCCTTACCCGAACCTCCAAGGCACTTCCAGAACCGGTGTATTGCTTAAAGAGGCGGCTTTTTGACGCTCGCAGCATCGAAAACCGGTCTACAAAGGTTTAAAAGTATTCAAAAGTAAGGGTGTTTGATTACTGATTGGTTAATTGCCTGTTTTTGTAAGTTGCTGATTATTTATAGTTTGATGAAGAGAACGCGCTGAAAATGGGCTGGATTTTCGGGGGTACGTGTTTTCGGCTGGAAGTCCGATTTGCATCGAGGCATCCTATGCAACGATTGTGCTCCGCTGCGCATAGTTAATCTCCAAACGGCATTGGAATTGTTTTGCGAGTCCTCTGACTGGCCGCGACGAGGCGATCCTCGACGCGGCAGAAGGGGCGCACGGCCCGGGCCTAAAGGTCTTGTCGATTCGCTGCGGATTCAGAAGGTTGAAACCCCCTGCTCCCTCCGGAACCTTCGATCTGCGACCGTAGTGCTAAGCCGAGTGCGATGGATAGTCGGGCCGAGGGCGCGTGGATGCGCTTGCGAGAAACCTGGGTTTTGAGTGGAATATCGGCGCAGATCCCGTAAGAATCCGCGCGCGGAAGGCCGGAAACGGAGGCAAAACTGGGGAAATTGGCGCATTTTGGTGTGTTTAAGAACGCCTAAATAGATTTATCATTTCGCAAATGTGCATTTTTTAGGTCGTCCATGCGGCGCTTATGGGCAGCAAATCCCGGCTTTTGAATAGCAGTGATAACAGTGCTAGCAGATTTGCATTATCACAGTTCAGTGTGACGATCGGGGTACGCGATTTCGACGCACAGTTCAAGCAGCCCACAGGTCCGCGCCGCGATGGACGCGGCGGTCGAGGGCTGTGGCCTCCCACTCTTGCGACAGGAAAAGGCGCAAGGATGGGGCACCCGCGCTTTGAGGTAATCCAACGGGTGGGCCACCCACCCAAAATTCCTCCTATGGGCTAATCCAGACAGAGCTGTTTGCAATCTGAGCAAAAGCAACCATCTTTAGTGATCGGCATACTGGCAGAATATCTCTCAGGGTGTAGTTCCACATGCTGCAAGAGCTGGAGCGTGAGCCGAGCCATCCCCAGCGAGATTTCCCAGTTCGCCTCGACACTAGCCGCTAGTCATCCCCAAGGGAGGGGAAATCATGAATACACAAGATGCGATCATCAACGGAAACCAGCACCTGAGCGAAAACGGGCAAGAACGAAAACTAACCTTGCAAGAACCAGAAACTGGAAGACGCATCGATGAGATGGGGACCGGGGAATCCACGAGCCGTGTGCAAATCTCTCATCACAGGACGTGTTGCTGTCAGTCCTGCTGGCCGAAAAACATCAACTCGTACCTTTAGAGAAGGCTCGCGATGACGAGACTCTCCCGTACGGGTCGCGTCAACGAAAACCAGGGCTCGGCGCTCATATTTGGATCTCGTACTCGCCTGACCTTAGGCACTGGGGCGGACATCGGGTGATACTCGAAGCTCGCCGAGGCGGATGGTGGGACGCAAACAAGATCGGGCTTTGCTCTCCGTCCATTGAGACTGAAAAGGCTGGCTGGCAATTTATCACGGCGCGCGCCATTGCTACCAAGATCAGCTCAAGTCGCGATCTGACATTAGCCCGATCAATGGAAGGCCCGCCTCGCATTTCGAGCGGGCCTCAGGAAGCTCTCATTCTGGTTTGGCACCGGGCCATGCCTCTGGACGACTCAAGCTCGCATGGGCTCCGAAGTTCGCCAGGCAATTTCTTCCGTCTTTTCGGCTGCTTCGGTTGAGTATTCCTGAGCCCTCGCGCTCAGCTCTCCCGCGGCCTCGTGATCGCCCCTGTGGTGCGCGGCGGCGGCGGCGGTGTGGGCGTGGGCGGCGTGGATGTGAAGGTCCGCTGCATGGTCACTGCGGTTTTCGGGCATGATCTCCTCCATATTCCTGCAAAGGATTTGGCTCTTGCATTTGCAGTCTCCCACCTGACAGTTTGCAGTGCTGAGCAATCGGACACAACCCATGCAGATCCGCGTTTGTATCCAGGGCGCCAAGTCTTACAGACGTGAATTTGAAATTCCTGGACAGAGCCGTCGACGCGTGACTGCACATCGAATTCTTAACGACAAGTCGTAAGTTGAGCACGCTGGAGGCGTTGCCTTTTGGGACCCGGGATGTCAAGAATCTTCCCGATCTACAGATTGGTACTCGAAAGCGCCCCAGGGTCAGGGCCAGCGTAGTGCTGGAATTGGGGCCAGCGCGGAAACTGTTGCTGAGCGGAATTCCTTCCCAACCGAAGACCATCGGCCATTCGTCCGAGTTGCTTCTGGCGTTTTTGGAGTGGGTGAGATGCCTGGGGATACGGCAATTTTGGAACAGGTATATGGTTGCCATAACCGATGAATCCGCGTTCCAAAGTTCTTTTACTCATTCCACACCTCGGCGGCGGCGGCGCGGAGCAAGTCACCGCTGTGCTGGCGCGCAATCTCTCATCCGCCAAGTACGAGGTACACCTAGGCCTGATTACCCAGGCCGAAGTTGACAGCAATCTGATGCCGCCATCCGTGAGCATTCACCCGCTGGGCGCAGCCAGGGTCCGCTTCGGAGCATGGCCTTTGCTGCGCCTGGTTTGGCGGCTCAAGCCGGACGTCATTCTTTCCGGAATAACGTATCTGCACCTTCCGGTACTGTTTCTGCGCCCTTTTTACCCACGAAGGACACGTGTATTGGTTCGCCAGAATGGCGCTCTTGCACCTACGCAGGCCTTTCAAGGTATTCCCGGTTCCACGCGTCTGCTCTACAGGCTGTTTTATCGCCGTGCGAACTGTGTCGTGTGCCAGACCCCTGCAATGGCCCTGGAGCTCGCCCGGGAGCTTCGAATCCCGGAAGCCCGACTGGCAGTGCTGCCAAATCCAGTGGATGTGGAAGCAATACGGGCGCAGGCGCAAGCCGCTCCAGGCCATCCGGCTCACTGGCACGGGCCGGGTCATCAATCGGGCCCTCATCTGCTGGCGGTTGGCAGGCTAGCCCGGGAAAAGGGCTTCGATCTGCTGCTTTCGGCGCTGGCTACTGTCCGGGAACGCTTCCCAACCGCCGATTTGACCATTGCCGGAGCCGGACTGGAAGAAGCGCCATTGAAAGCCCTGTGCCGTCGGTTAGGACTTGAGACCGCCGTGTCTTTTCCGGGCCACGTTCGGCGTCCAGCGGAATACTTCCGCGCTGCGACGGTATTTGTGCTCTCTTCGCGGCACGAGGGGTTGCCCAACGCAATGCTTGAGGCTGCCGCCGCTGGACTACCCATTGTGGCTCTACCGTCCTCGCAGGGCGTGGTAGATCTACTCAGCCATCGGCCCGGTGTGTGGTTGGCAGGCGAGATCTCTTCCCCGGCGCTTGCAAGTACGCTGCTCGCGGCGCTTGGGAGCTTGCAGACCGGCCAGCGTTTTCCGCACCCATTCATTCAGGAATTCGCCCTTGACCGCGCCATCCCGGCCTATGAGAACATGCTCGACGCAGCTTTGGCGGGTTACGGATTCAACCAACCGGCTCTGAAGGATTGAGGGATCGAAAGCCGCTAATCGTCTTTTGAGTCTTTTGGCGAATGGATCATTCGCCTTCGCTTTTGCGATGTTCTCGCAAGCCAGATCGCGATTGCTCCATATATCTTTTCGCTCAATCCAAGTTCTGTTGGCCGATACTCCGCCACAATGCGGTCCACCGACGTAAACTGCGCGCCATTCCGGTACAGAAAGGCGCCAAGCTGATTTACCAATGAGCTTCGCGCGTTGTTGCTATGCACGCAAATGGTCCATAGACCGCGCCGCTTTTCTTCCGGCCCCCAAAGCTGCTGCGGAATCCATGTGATCCCTCCCCGCTTGAACGGAACGCGAGCGAAGCCGTCGGAAAGCAGCTTGATGCCTTCCTTGCGAAGGACTCGCAGAGTGGTGCGGTCAAAGCCGTGGCGAGGCGCTACAAAGATTTTCGGGTTCAGCCCGTGCCCTCTCAGAATCGAAAGGCCGGCGTGGACCCAATGGCGCTGAATATCCTCGGATAGGCCGGCGAACTCCGTGTTGTGATGCAGCGGCACGAGGCTCTTGCCCATGCTGTGACAAAGATGGCGGTATCCGTGAAGGGCAATTGTGGCTCCCGCCGCCTCCATTGCGCGCATTTCCTCCCAGAACTCCGGATACGGGCGGGAACGGTGCAGTTTGCGGTCCATGTTGTCGGGAATGACCGCGAGAATCGGCTTGACGCCGTATTTCTCAATCATCGGCAAAAATCGCTGCCAACGAGTGCGCGAGATTGTCGGACACAGATCGTCGAAGCGAAGGAGATATTGGGCAGGTTTGGGGATCATGATTCTGCTTGGATTATACCTTCAGGCTTCGTCAGGTTCCCAATTTACGCTCGTGTTTCGGCTGTCGGCTTAGCCGCGCTCTCACCTGGCAACAGCTTCCACGTCCAATACCAAAGAAAAAAGAATGTGCTCACGGCCCAAAGAGAGGTGGCCAGCGCGATGCCAGCCACGCCGAACCAATGCATAAGTATCAGGTTCAGAACAACATCAAGCGCCAGATTGAGCGCGCCGCAGTAGAAAATCAGGTCGGTTCGGCGCAGAGCAAGCAGGAATCGGTAGAAAACGCGGCTGCATGCGAAAAAAGGAATCTGAATCGCGTACATCGCCAGAACCGGCGCTACGACAGCCGTGTCCCTCGGGCCAAAAATGCCGTGCTCGAGGGTGATGCGGATCAGCAGGCGCGCCCCCGCCATTAGCGCTATAGTGATCGGCACTGTGATCAATCCGGTCGTCAGGACCCATGTGCGCAGGGTAGTTCGGCAACCGTTCCAATCCCCTTGCGCCACCATCCGGGAGAAGTAGGGCGCAAGCGCCGTTGAAATAGCTCCAGCCAGCAGCGTCAACACCACACCCACAAACCGGCTCGCATATACCAGCGCGGAAACGCTCCCCGCCGCCTGGGTCGCGGCCATCCCCTGGTCCACCAGCAAGCCGCCGGAGGCTACCACGCTGCTGAGCAGCACCGGCCCATATTGCCGAGCCACCTCCCAACTGGCCTCTGTCATCCCATTCCAGCGCAAACGGAACTGGTAGCCGTGCGACTCCATCATGCCCGCCACCAACGCCGCATGAATCAAAGAGCCGGCCAGAGTGGCATACACCATGGCCCAGATGCCCATCCGGCCGCCCCATAACACCGCGCCGGCAACAACGGTGACTGGAATAACAAGGGGAGCAAGCGCCGGCGTGGCAAACCGGTCGAACGTATTCAACACGGCAGTGCAGTTGGTGGCGATTCCCGTAAGCAGAACAACCGGAAGGAGCGCATAGAAGAGATGGACGGAAAGATCCAACTTGGCTGCCGGGTAACGCCAGGCAATCAGCGGAAAGAAACCGCGCGCCCCCAAAGCCATCCCAGCCGACGCCGACGCAAGCAACAGGCACATCCACAGCATCGAACTGGACAGCAGTTCCTGGGCGCGTTCGTGGCCCTCGCGTTCCCTGACGCGGACCAGCGTGGGTCCAAGCGCCTGATTCATCGACTCGGAGATCAGGTTGATCAGCAAGCCCGGAATCAGCGCGGCGGTCAGGAAGGCATCCATCGCGTCCGATCGCCCATAGACACCGGCAACCGCAATTTCCTTCGCCGTTGCCGCAACTTTCACCAGGATTCCGGCTGCGGTAACCACCGCGATCGCGCGTAAAATGCGGCGATTGACGCTGCCGCCTTCGAATGTCCTCACGACTTGGGCGATTGTGCTCATGGGGTCCGAGGAAACCTCAGTTTCAAATCAGTGGAACCCCTTCAGCTCCACCGGCCAACTCAATCTCACTACGCGATGCACCGGCGGCGAAACAAGCGGCAAGAAGTTCCGGATCCTCCATCGCAAGCCGCCCGGCCAACGCGACGAACCCCAGCAAAAGCCAGGTGGTGCGGCTCTCCTCAACCGTCGCAACCAGCGAAGTGACTATCCAAACCGCCAGCGTTGTGGCCAGGGTTAGTTGCAGCGGGCCGCGCGTCCGCACCACCGCCCACACGGCCGCCGCGACAATTCCCGCAGCCAGAAAGAAGGCGCACAATCCCCCGGTCACCAGGATCGACAATGCGGTGTTGTGGGCCGTATCCATAGGGTCAAGTCCTGCCGCGGCTACAAAAGAGCCGGCGCCTGCACCGGCGAAGGGCGTCTCCAGAAAGGCATGCCAGCCGGCGTTCCAGATGTTCAACCGCTGGTTCAGGTCGCCGCCTTGCAGTTGCTGGGGAATAGTCGCCAGCCGTTCAAATATCTCGTGCGGCAGGATGAACCAAAGACCGGCTGCTGCCGCCGGCAAAGCGAATGCGCCGGCAATCGCTCCCCTGGTATGACTCCGAATCAACAAAAGGCCGCTGCCGGCCAACGCTACAACCGCCGCCAGAAATCCGCCTCGAGAGGCCGTCAACAACACGGCAACCAGCCCTAGCGGCAAATAACCCAGAGCCAGAAATCGCCAAGGCCAACGGGACTCTCTGGATTCGCTGGTCAGGAGGAATGCCGCCAGCGGAAAGCCCAGATCCAGAAACCGGGCTACGTCATTCGGGTCCTGGCCCGCCGCCGCAAACCGTATCTGGCCCGCCGCAATGGCCTCAGGCGAGCCGGCGTTCACCAAGGTTAGCAAGGCCAGCACCCATGAGCCGGCAACAAACGCCCGCAGCAGCGCACGCAGATCCTGAGGACTCTCGGCAAGCTCCCACACCAGCCAAACGATGACCATCTCCTGGAAATAGGCGCGCATCATTCTTTGGGTCGCCAATGAATCGATGGTCCAGAAGTACGTGCAACAAAACCAAAGGAAGAGAGCCAACACCAGCCACTGCATTGGCCCCGGCGTGCGCAACCGCCCAGCCTGCAGAACAGCCGGAACGGCTACCAGAAGCAGCGCCAATCCGGCGATGCGCGCCACATTGCCCAGCGGTGCGCCCAGATCCAGGGAGTACTCCCAGGGGATCGCGAATGCGAAGAGCAGCAACAGGACCCAGGCAATACGACGCATGATTGCTTACTCCCTTGTCAAGAAATGCTGTTCGTTCCAGCTTCTTCTTCCTGACTTCTAACCTGGGTCAACGGCTCAACCGTCGCTGGCTTGCTTCGGAAATAGAGAGTCGGGACTTGGAGAAGGACAAAGAGAAAAAACGCGGTCGTGTTATCGATTGCCTTGAACTCCCATGGCAGTCCGAGTGTGATGAGGAGAATGAAAGCGTACGGTGGAAAGCACCAATCCGGCAAGCCGGCAACTTGCAGGCGGCTTTCGAGCGAAACAATCCAGAATGGAAGAAAAATGAAATATACGATCTGATCCAGCACGCGCCACTGCCCGACTTCCAGGGGACGCAACCCAACCGCCAAAATCGCAAAGAGAACGACAATCAGCATAAGCGTGAAACGCCCAGTCGGCTTCTCCGTTCTAGCAGGCTTCTCCGCATCCTCCCGGCTCGGGCCGCCAAACAGGGTTTCGACGGTCGCGGGCTTGCTGCGTAGAAACGCCGTCGGAATCTGGAGAACCACGAAAAGCAAAAGTGCCCAAAAGCCATGAGGGAACTTTAAGGCCAAATAGATGCACGCTAAGACGAGCGTTGATACATACGGCCACAATTGCCACTTGGGCAAGGCTGCGTCCAATAAACGGCCTTCCACGCAGCGAAGCCACCAAACCATAGGGATCAAGCCGCCAAACATCGTGACGAGCCTTAGCGAATCCCACCCGTGCGTCTTGATCTCTATTCCAAACAGCGGAGACAGCGCGGCCTCCATGGCCGCGATAACCAGGGAACTTAGCAAGAACGGAAAACGCCTGACCGGCTTAACCGAACGCGATATGAACAAGGCAAACTCCTTTCCGCGCCCAAAAACTCAACCTGAATCCATGAACTACATTAAAACCTATCCGAATAAACCAGCCCCGCATAAATCGTCACCCCAACCGCGGACTGGATCGCCGATTCGATCGTCCTGTTCATCATGTTTTTGGCCATCGAATCGGGCACGAACAATATGTCGTGGTCGTGGATTGGCTGGTCGGGCTCTTGTCCGTGGAGCATGCGCTTCAGGTTCAGCGTGATCAGCGTGCGGCCACCTTTTTGTTCGCGAATCAGCATAGCTCTGCTGGTTGCCGCGTTCTG